>SDBU01000616.1_pt1 | contig 50115 bp, 96 predicted proteins | sample 2277071 | NCBI WGS metagenome assembly SDBU01 (sample SAMN10397929, study PRJNA504765) | marine sediment metagenome | isolation source: marine sediment core GS08_GC12, 126 cmbsf | place: Arctic Ocean: Gakkel Ridge, Loki's castle | collected 2008
GTTTTGCGGTTTCTCTAATGGCTCCCACCTTGAAAAGACTATTTCAGTTTCGGCGTTTTCCTTAAAACACGTTAAACACGGCTCTTTGTTAATTGTAAGGGTCCCATATTTGCAGTTGTTACAGTCGTTCACGTTATCACCTCTCAAAAAAAGGGCGGTCAGTTTTGCTAAAGTGGTAAATATTGTGGGTCTTCCTTTTCTAATAAATCTGTTATCTTCATTCTCACTTTTTTGAAGGAAGGACTTAATGAAAAGTAGTAACCTACAAGCCATGCACTCTTATAACGCTTAAGGTCAATACCTGACAATTTTTCTATAAATTTAGGATATGTGTTACAGAATAATATCCAAGCCATTTTACAGAGTTCTTCCGCTTTAAGCATCCCTTCACTAACCATGTTTGTTTCCTCAAAAAAAGAGGTGGCAGTTTTGCGGTTCTAGAAAGTCATGCCCACCAAAACGGCTTCTGCCTCTTTTCGTGTGCAACCATGAGATTTCATAAGCACTTTAATCATTTTGTTTCTAGTCATCCGTTCACATCCTCAAAAAAATGGTGAACAGTTTTGCGTGTCTTAGGAACTACTATAACAACTCTTCCAATGTTTGCGCCCTTGTCTATGGTTGGTTCTTATCTGCCGATATACACTACCTGTTTTAGTGTTATGTTGGGTAACAAGAGAACTGTAACCGTCTCTTCCACATTTAGGGCAAATACCTTTGCCGAGATAACGAATTGTTGTTTTTCTCCACTTGGCAAAGTATCTTCTCTGCGCTATCAGCATAGCAGGTCGTCCTCGTATGTTTTTAGCCTTAATTTTTGCGTGGGCGATTTGCTTCTCTTCTTCAGTTAGAGACTTGAAACCGTATTTTTGGGCTTTATACAGGACATTTTTGATTGGAGGATACTTCCGTTTATTCGCTGATAACCCAAGCCATATTCGTCGCCGTCTAATGACGGTTTTATCTACACTTAATATCTGCCAGATCTCATTGTCGTTTAACCCTTGCCTAACCATTTCCTCAATAACTACGTGAGGTAACGGTATTAATTTGCCGGAAACCATTATTTCTTCTTCTCTTTCATCAGTTTTGTATGTTTAACTGTTTTTCCATTCTGTTATCTGTTTCTCAGCATCCTGCGGGTTATCAACGAAGCGGGGGCAATCCATAGCGTCAGTAAGATTATCCATCGTGCTCTGCACAACAGTAACAAGCTTCCCGCCTCTAAACCCGAAATAGGTATATAGCTTCAACATTCAACCCTCAAAAAAATGGTGAACAGTTTTGCTAGAAGCTTTTATCTACAAACTGCCGATAGGCTTCCGCAATAAACTTCCATTCTTTGAAGGTTATTTTCAGTTTTCCGCCTTCATTCTCGAAAACAACAGTCTTTTCGTACCTGTAAAATTCAGTTAATTCAACCATGCTTGTTTCCTCACACATAGACCCGTCAGTTTTGCCTATGTAACCGGTATGTCGGTGCCCCGGTCTTTAACGGCTTTCAGCTTTGCCATATCCAATAGAGCCATCTCAAAAAGCTTTTTGTTGATATGCTCTGCCTTCGCCTCCACAAGTGATATTAGAACATTAACGCTCTTTGTCTGAATAATCCTATCATTAAGTTTCTCCATTTTCTTTTTGCCCTTGCAGGTTTCAGATTTTGGGCAGATGCCGCAAACCTTATTCTGTATCTTCTCTAAAATCTGGAGGATCTCACCAAGGCTTTTCATGTAATCATCATATATTTCATTAAGGATCTCTCGCGTAGTTTTAGCCATAAATTATTCACCATCAAAAAAAGGGTGAGCAGTTTTGCGGATTTCATGCTTTAGAGACCATAGCCGAAAAGAAGTCCATCAGGGGGAGATAAGACGATTCCTTTCGGCGGGTGATTTTTATGGCTTTCTCCGCACAAACCCTGCCTACTTACTCTCGTCCTTTTTCTTTAGAGCATACTGAAGCTGCAAACCTGCGGCAACAATGAACTTCATCCCGATCCTCTCAGCCTCCAAAACCGTACAGGAAATCCTACGCAATGAACGACAGCGTTCTCCTTCACTACGTTTTTCAAAATGTTCTTTGCTTACCATACAGAAGTGAATAACGTCCCCTTCTGGAAGAGGGTCTGGAGTCTTTTCAGTGAATCCAATGCAGACCCCATTGCCAGTATGAACGCTTCTCACCGAAAACACGGACGCACATTTAACGATCTCAGGAACAGCCTTCAAGTCCTTACCCAACATTACTCCACCCCCTTATTGCAGAACTTTTATGGCTTCTGGGTTTGTAGGTTGCCACTCAGGATACAGCTTTTTCCAGTTCAACCAAAATTTCTTCTTTCCCTCTTTGATTCTCTCTTCACATTTATTCGCTAAACAACAGTGAGTCCCAATAAACGATATTCCAGGGCATCTATAGCAATATGTTTCTCCTTTTTTAATGCCGCGTTCAGGCATATCTTTTTCTGCAAACCAGAACAACCTATCACAATGATCGTCCCTCAGGGCAACTTCAGCTAATGCTTCCATTTTTATTCCTTCCAGCTTGCGTCACACGGCTTCCCATCCCGATCACAAAAGATCAAGTAAGGATTCTTAGGACCACTAAAGGGCTGCCCCGGCACCTTCACAGACTCCGGCTTAGTAGCCAACTCATACATTACATTCCGCAGCGTACCATCCGTGTCTCGCCCCTCGGTCCCGCAGTTACGCAAATCACACCCATGGCGGCACTTTTGCCAATGCTTATCCCTAAATTCTTTAGTGAATGTTTCTGTTTTAATATAGATGGTTAATGTCTTCTTGTCTGTACGAAATTGTGGGTACGCTTTAAGATACTGCCATTTTTCGAGCAAACGATTTTCAGCATCATTTTCAGCTACCAACACAACCATATCGTACCCAACAGGGTTATTTTCGGTAATTTTTATTTTCATGCTACTCTTCCTCCTCATCTTCCTACAATGTTTTTACTCGCTTCACCACAGGAACACGAACCTTCCTGGCTACCCGATAACCGCATTCTGGGCACTTCCAGACTCCCGTTTCAGGGTAACTCCATCTGTCTGCTCGGCTACGAACCCCACATCTGACGCATTCGTAGACCATGGCCTCAGCAGCAGTATGATATTTCTTCATGAATTACTCCTCTACACTATACCCGCCAGTTTTGCCAAAAAAAGAGAGGGTTAGGATTCTAGAATAGAGCTAATCTTGACTCTTTTCGTGAATTCTTGTAGAGCCTCAAGGACACGCCCTTTGGCTTCCCTTTTTCCCGCTAGCTCCGCAGAAATGTTGTTATAGGAATCCGCTTTCAGATCTTCCGTGAACTGCAACATTACCTTGCCATGCATCATTTCATAAGCAGGAGAATCCTTCAATTCATCAGGTAGCTCCATCCGGCTATAAATCAGATAGGCGCCGTTCTCGCATTGAATAACCAATTTATTCTGTTCACCAGAGATAATTTTGTCTTCGGGCCAGAATCCTCTAATCGTTTTTACTCCTTTTTGAAAGGTTTCAACATCCATAATTCATTCCTCTACACATAGACCCGCCAGTTTTGCCAAATTAGAGAGCGATGGGGAAACCATGATGTTTCTTCCGTGTTTTGCACTTCTCAACCTGCTCCTTATCCGTACATATTTTGCATAGTTCCCCCGTTACGTGACAAGTAAATTTGTTCAAGAGTTTACCATAGTCTGTATGTTGTACAGCAAACCAACAACATTTAGCCATGTTTGTTTCCTTCCTCTACACTATACCCGCCAGTTTTGCGGGAATTCAAGGCTTCAATATCTACGCCTACACCACAACTACATCGAGAACCAAAAGAAACAAGGTATTCTTTGTCGCCTTTCTCAATCGTGAGTTTCATATCGTCAGTCTGATTATCGCCTGAAACAGCAACAACCTTACCGTTAACCAAATCAGCTAATTTCATGCTTGATTCCTTCCTCTACACGTAGACCCGCCAGTTTTGCGTAAATTCCTTTAAGGGGAACTGCCCTAATATTATTTGGCGTACATAAATGAGCGTAGACGGCGAAGTTAGAATCACCAGGGCAGAAAGGCTTCGGATCCCACGAACACGATCTGAGCTAAGATTGGCCAAGCTGAGGGTCTTCAAAAGCCGGATAAGCGACTGGCAGGAGCCAAGCCCACTCGTGTATGATGAACCAATAATAGTCACAATAAAATCGCGTGGAATAGAAAGAACCGTCGACCACTTCTACAGCGACGTAAACCGCTTCGAGGATCTGCTGTCCCAGAAACGGCTTGCAGGCTACAAGACCTCAACCAAGGACGCAGTACTGGCATATCTTCTGATCTTTGGTCACGGAAGCCGGCACCTCATAGCAGGATACCTAAGCACCTACCCAGAATTCAGGTCCATAACCCCTGAAACAGTCGGGCAGGCACTATCCCGCTTAAAGTCTGAAGGATGGATCCAATAATGTCTGAGTGGAAAGAGTGGCGCACGTTAGCTGATGAGCGTAAACGACGAGTACAAGAACACTTAAAATCTGGTAGATATTTTGAGGTTATAACTGTTTGTCCGATGCACAAAAAAAATGTTTACATACGAATACAAGCACCTACTGGTCCAGCTGCAATAAAAAAGGCGATAGGCATGGTTATTGATTGTCCTTGGGGACCAATAGACGAAAAAGGATTATATGTGCGTGGTGGTCACAGTTTTATTGTTGGTATCAGGGATCCAGAGAAAGAGATTTTGGGTGTATCCCCTCTTCCATGGATGCCCCAAGCAATAGTGTCTTCGGCGCCTTCACTCACGCCAATCACTCCTGTTCCGACGACTCCACTAGAAACCCGTTACTACATAAAAGTTGACGTGCAGACTCGGCAGTTGACAAAAGCTCGCTGGTGGATCAAATGACTGGTTGGGAAAGTTGGGGCCCTTGGGAAGAACTGTATCGTAAATGGGAGAAGCGGATAGGAAAAGAACGGATGGCATTAACATATCCTACCTTGAAGGGGCTCTGGCAATGGTTTGCGCGAGAAATAGAGATGCGAAAAATAGACCCCGCCGAAATCGACGTTGAAAGTTATCTGGATCCTTTCTTGGCGATTGACGAAAACAAGGAGATCCTGAGAACCATCATGCTCAAGCCAATCACGGACTATGAATCTGCCGATATGTATGAGGAAGCTAAAGCTCTCTTGGAGGAGCAGGCAAGAACAAAGTATCCTGAGATTATTGGGACATTAGAAGAAAAGATCATGAAGCTTGAGCGTACAGAAAAGACATCCAAGAGTCGCTACAAGAAGATCAAGGCGCTAGAGTTAGACCTAGAGGAAAGTGAGCGTCTGCATGAAGAGGAGAAACGTGCTCTTGAAGCTAAAGTGGCGCCGGTTAAAGTTCGTGTTCTGCGACCATTCACTGAAGGCATCCTTGACTACACGGTTGGTAGCGTATTAGAAGTGCGGGACGTTAAGTGGATCCTGGAGAAGCTTAGGAAGGGGCTTATCGAGAGGGTCGGCGTTGAGGTTGCAGTGGAAACCAAGGGGCCCAAAAAGGAGTTAACCAGACAGGAACAGTCTCAGCTAAAGGACGAGTTCCAGGCTGCTCTAATGAGTGATTTGGGACGTGTCCCCAGTAACGTTATGGCCGAGTTCAGAGTCGCCTTAAGGAACATACTGTTTCTTTCTTACGAAGAGGCATTAAGTGAGATCCATGAAAAGGCGAAGGAAATCGTCTCCAGAGAAACGTTACGAAGGAGACCGCCAAGACCCGCCGTGATTCCTCCACCAAAAATTATCCATAGAGTACCCGAAGAAAAAGACGATATATCGATGATGGTCGCCCGTATTCCTCCGGAGCATGTTCCAGACGAGCCATTAAGTCCCCTACCGTTTGCGCGAGCTCCAAGTTCTGAAGAGAAGAAGGTGCTGTGGGACGCCTTCGTTTATATCTTCCAGGAGAAGGGAATAAATGCTTGGGACTACAGGAAAATCTTTGAGGAACGAATCTGGGGCATACAATGGAAGGACTGGGACACGCTAAAAAAGAAGTTCGATTACCTAGTTGACGCGATAATAAAAGGCGAAGTCAGACAGCTTCCTCCACTATTTATTTGGAGAGGATTTCCGTTACCGGCATTGATGGGAACAGAAGCTAGCGCCTGGAGAATGGACCGGGAAGAACAGAAGGCAGACGCGATTGTACATTACACTTCAGTAGTTATCCGAAATGCGCGAAACAAAATTGGGGTAGTGCCTAGAATACAGGAACTACGAGAGCTTCTTGAGCAAGCCGGAATACTTCAGGTAAGACACGCCGACATCAACGAAGCCATAAATCAGGCGTACGAAAGAAGGGATAGCTGGTTCGCGGGCATAACCATGGAAGAACTCAACGAATTCCTAGAAACATAGAACCCTCTTCGTGAACGTAAAGCTTAAAAACCTCTTTACCGTTTATTTAAAAGATTGCGGGTATTTCGTCATCAATAATCGTATGTATTGATGATGGGACGTTGGAGAACCAAGCTTGTCGAAGGATGGCATTATGGCTTGATTCATGACCCCCCCGTGATTTCCATCCATTTTCCATTTCAACCCTTACCTTTCTTTTCATAAACCCTAAGAATTGTACAACAAGCGCATTTACAGTCCTTATCTTCTACTGCTTGTTCAACAAGCATGTTAAATACCGTTTTTATCAAACATTGTCCCTCTATTTAGACCCGCCTGTTTTGCGTATATTATACTTAAGAAGATTGATTTCCTTCGTCCAATACAGCAAGTGAAGTTCTTCAGGCATATGCTTACGAACCACAGCCAGGCCTATCTGATGAGCCTCATCGCGGGTATCCGCGAAGCCGCACAAAAGAAAGTTGTACTGCTTGAATTTGCTGTTCATGATGTTCCATTCTTGCGCTGGATACTCAGCTTTTAGCTTCTCTACAATCGGGGCTATCTCCTTCAAATTCTCTGCCTTAAATCCCATAAGGATTGTCCATTTGCCTTTATATTTACCCGTTTTGAATCTCTCCTTTAATTTCAAACTCAGTAATGACAAAGCGTGGCTGGTACAGTTTAGCTATACGTTTTTGGTCATTAAATATCTCACATGCGCTCCTTACATAGTCTCTAGCTTCTTGAGGAACGTTTTTATCAGTAGTTTTATCTTCAACCAAATTTAATCACCTCTCTTAGCCATGGTTTGTGACTGTTCTTGGTCGGCTTCCTGGAGACCCGCAATGTTGTGTCGCCTACGGCAGCACTAAAAGAAACGTGGCCAAAGTGGCTCATACTCGCCCACATGATGCTTTCTTCCTGCTCACGAGTTAAATGCGCGCACGGAAAAAGAAGGTGCCAGCCATTGTCTGAGCGTTTTATAACGGCTGTATCTCCTAGAGGATATAGCTGAGATAGACGCAGGGCCTCCATTCTAATCAACTCTAACAAGTCATCACACATAGGACCAGTACGCGTGAACCATGAACTATTCGAGTCAAAATCTAAAAATAAACGGTTCATTTTGTTTCATCCCTATTGAGAAATTCTTTCCATCGTTTGAGATATGCAGCTGGATTAGGACTATGGTATGGGAATGAAATAATAAATTCATCATCATCTATTTTTTTCTTCAGTTCTTTTGGTTTCCACCTTTTTATGAAGACTCCGCAGATCCAGCAGAACAGGGCATTAGGACTGTTTTTGTGTCCGTTACGGCAATAAAGCCACTCAGTCAACTTTTCAGTTCCTCCTTTACTTGTTCAACCTGCGCTTCTGTAGGATGATAAGCCCATTTGGCGCGTATTTCGTCCCATTTTATCATGCCGTCAGCAGAAATTATCATGGTTCTTTCGAAGTACACTCCCATATTCTCTGACGTGGGATCTGGGTTCGGCTCGGGCTCTTTGCTTGATTCGCCTACGATCAATTCCCCTACAGTTAAAGTCTCAGCTTTTGCCACAAACGATTCTGGAACATTTTTTGTGTATGGAGTTCCCTTCAATGAAGTTCCCCTCATTGACCGTTTGTAGGTTACGGGTGACTCTTCGTCGGGGATCCCTTCTGGATCATCAAAATATGCTAACCCAAGTTGGCTAGGAGAACGCCATTTGGCGAATCCTTTCCAGTAGCCAAGAAAATGATATTTGGCGATTTCGATCTCATCATTTGTTAGCCACCAACCAAAATCAACCAGCCCTGTGTCTGGGTCTACGATGCCGTCTATTTCGAAGAAACCCTGGAACATTCCAGAGGGTGTGGGGGCTCGTTCCATGTTGTAGACTCGTATGTGGATCCGGTGCAGTCTGGCTTTTGGTGGTTTGGGTGGCGGTTTTATTTTGGTGTGAAAATAATCAAGCTCTTTTCTTATCTGTTCTTCTAGGAGTGGTAGTTCCGCGTTGCCTATGCGCCTCATTCGAGAGAGTATGCCTGCCCTTTTTTGGTCCAGTTCTCGGAGTCGTTCTGCTATTATGACTCGGTTGATGAGGCTGGCGTATGGGACTCTTCGTAGAAGTGTTTGTTGTTCTCTGGCGATTCCTGAGATTTGTCCTAGGAACGAGAAGTATCTGCTGCGTAGCCGCTTCCTTTTGGCGCCGTAGACGCCAAGCAGACTGAGCTCTCGATAATACTCTTCATTTGAAACTATGCGCCAGCGTTCAGGAGCAACCAAAAGAAAACCTCAAACCTAAACTGTTACCCTGTCTGTTTCTCCTTTGTTTCTTTCGGGCTAACTCTCTTTTCACAAATACAATCCTTCATAATAAATCCACACCCTGAACACTCCCATCTAAAAGGGTGTTCTTGGTGTGAGTCTAAGTGATATTTGTATGCTTTACCGCCACACACTGAGCAATTCATATGTCTTTCCCACCAACAATTATTTCCTCTAATCCAGTAGAGCCAATTTGAAACTTTTTGCCAAAATCCCAATCGTTTTCTGATGGGTTATCATGGACGATTTTTACACCTTGTTGTTTTTCTAACACTCCATAATATTCATCTGCAAAAGTGTCATACCATTTATCATAAAAAGCCATGTTTTTTGTTATTTCTACATATCCGTGTTTTTTGCAGAAAAGAGAAACTAAAAGGTCATATTGCTCATCTACCTCATTCTCCTCCATAAAAACAGAAAAGATTAAATTATCGTTATTCTCAAGAAATGTTTTCCATTTGGCTAACATGAAATTATATTGCCTTTCACTCATTTTGTGTCTTTCCCACCAAAACACTTCATTTTACAGCGTAGCAACTCCTTGTTTTTTGACATCTTTCGCAAGAGCCACGACTAAGAACCGTATAGGATACTACAACATCCCCTTTCCTCAGACATTTTCCACAAACAAATACCTGTTTTTTCTCTTCTTGTGGAATACCTGACCTAACTTTGCCGTTATTGAAGTCCACACAATAACCGCCCTCAGTTATAGGAGGACGCTTGTGTAAACAAGGGTTAGTTATGCAATCGGTTTTAGGACACTCTCTTGTTTCAGAAGTCACTTTTTGTTAGCCACCTTTCCAAATTTTTTGTTTAATGAAATCTCAAAAACATCATCCTCTACATAAAAAACATCCCCAGAGCTATCAGTCACGGTGTTAGTATTAATAGCAATACTCCAAATGAGTTGGCATAATCGTAAATCAGGTTGATTGTGCCAAGCAAGTCTTAACTTTTCTATCATTCGATCAATCCTTTCTTTTTCTCTCATCATTTTTCACCTAAAAGATTTATTATTATGTCAGCATGACAATCTTGTGTAAGAGGACAAAAACAAACCAAATCTTTTCCTTTCAATGGATGAAGAAATGTTGGGTCTTTTCTTATTTGTTGCCCAAGCCACGCGGCATAAAGGTCTAAACATTTATTCAAACCGTGTTCCGAAACTTTGAATGGATTACCCCATTTTGATGGTCTTCCAACATAGACAGCATTAGGATTAGACTTCCAACTGTAATCGTAGAAGTTCTTTTTCTGGATTCTTTTCATCATTTTTCACCTTTGATTGTTATTTCAGAACTCATTTTTCATCACTTCCATATAACCAAGTCCAACAAGCTTCCAAGTAATCTATTCTACAATGAATGAGGGCATTAGTTTCTCGTAAATCTCTGAAACGCTCTCGATTATAATGTTTGTTAGCAGCCTCATAATCTAATTTGTTTGTTATTTGAGAACTCATTATACCTCAATCCCAAATTTTTGTTTAACCCGCTCACATAAATCATAGAACAAATTTCCAGATGGTAGATGCGCTATTTTGTTAACACATAGAGAACATCTATGCAACGTTGCAAGTAAGTGATAACTTGCACCATATGGGTTACGTTCAAAATAGTGAACCATTTCTCCACAATCCCTGCATTTGAACCATTTTGCGTTAGGGTTTATGGGTTTGTAGATTACGGGTTTCTCTGTTACTTCAGGAACAGAGTTATTCATTTAGCGGAACCTCCACAAACATACCGTCATACCCACAAGTTTCACATTTTGACTTAACAAGAAACGGAATGAGGTGCATGTGTTTTAGAATCAAATCTCTTGCGTTTGTTCCTTCACATTGAGGACATAGAAGTTTGTGAGTTGCTTTGTAGTGAAGTATTCTTTCTTGCCTTTTGGTTAGCTTCTTTATTTGTTTTTTAGGAACTATCTTTGACATTAGAAATCCTTCCCACATTTAGGACATCGTGGATTAAACATCCCATGAAATTCATGCTTACAATAAGGACAAATCATTGTTCCATAGGTGTTTTCTAACCACTTCTTTTCCCATTCATCCCATGCTTTTATTTCTTGTTCAGAAACTGTTTTAGTCATTGTTTGACCTCTCTGATTTTTCCATTACAGGGTTCTAAAGGACAGTAAAGCCATTTTTCCATTCGTAATTGGACAGCATTGACTCCATCTCGCACAAACTTGAGGCGTTTGTGGCATACGTCACATTCAGCGATAACAGAGTTTGCGTCTTTTTCATGAACAGACTTACTCATGTTTTCTGAACTCCCGTTCTCTTTTATATTGTAAATACATCCCCAATCCAATTCCAGTTACAAGTCCCAATAGAACTCCCCAACCAAACCCTAGAAATATTTCCATCATATTACCCCTTTTGGTGTTTTCTCCTCTAAATGTGCTTCAAGATGGGTGATGTAAGCAACAACTTGTTCAAACGATTTGGTATTAAAGTTCCCTTTGCATTTTGGGCAGGTTCTCATTCTGTTTTCTCCTCTAACTCTTTTCTTGTAATTTCAGCGAAGTTAACCACTTTTTTCAACTGTTCTATTCCTTCATATGTAAGAGGAATGTTTCTATAAACTCCGAATTTAGGAGATTTAATCGTGAAATATATATACGGTTTCATCTTATTTTCCTCCTTTCTCCTCTAACTGTTTTCTAACTCTCTCTTCCCATTCAGCCTCCCAAGGAAAAGCGATACCTTTCTTTGCCATCTTCGATAACCCCATACTTGCCAACGACATTCCTCGTTTTGTTAACAAATCCGTTTTCTCAAACAATGCCAAAGTTGTTACACTCCGCATTATTTCAGACCCAAACAATTCTTCAACTATTTTCCTGATTTTTTCATCTTTATCCATGTTGTTTCCTCTCTTTTGAATGTAAAGAATCAATTTTTGAGAATTGGCTTGCATGGTGAAAGCTCGGCAAAAAAGAGTTTTTCACTCTATATACTTTTCCGTAAGGTGTTCGGTGAACTTCTAATATTTTGATTTTTTCTTTTCGTTTGGGAAAAAGGGTAGGGTTAGGATAAAACCAGACTTGCTCCCCTTTTTTGAACTTAAGTTCTTTTCTCATTGTTCTTTCTCCGTGTTTGTTTTATTACAACAGTTTTTGATGAAACTTTTAGTAAAAGTTTCTTTGGTGAAACTTTTCTGTTTTTCAGTCAACCTATTTTTTCTCCTTCTGAGCCTCGATCTTTTTGCGTAGATCCGCTAGGGCTACTTCGCATAGACCTGATAGGCTGCGGATGCCCGGTATCTTGCTTTCGTTAATGGTGGATTCGGCCCAGTAATAAAGTTCTTTGGGGATTGTTATTCTTTTAGATAATACCTCTTGCATTTCTATAGCCCTTCAGGGATATTCTTTATCCTAACCGTTAAATATAGCTTGCGGTTAAGTGTTGTTGGTGCGTTTATGAGCGTAGATGTTGGTCTTGAGGTTGTTAAGGCGCTTATTAGTGGTGGGATGCTGTTTATTGGCATCTATTTGGGCTCCAAAATGAGTGCTAGGACGATCAAGAAGGAGTTGTTGGCTACTGCCGACGAAAGCGTGACTGTTCATAAGATAAAGAAGATGTTTAATGATCCCGAGTTTGAGGGGAACCTCAAGAAATTGCTTGATAATGCTTCCGGCTTTTTTGAGGAGGCGAAGGTTCTTGTTTCTAGCCCGGAGGCCAAAAACTTCTTCAAGAATGCGTCTGAGTTGATTGAGCAGTTCAGCAGCGACTCTCCTAAGCTGATTGATATGCCACATAAGCCAAAAGAATGATATACCAAAAACGCTAAATGTTTAGTGTTGGTGTTTTGTTGTCAACAGAAGAGAACCCCCATAACCCAAAATTTGTAACTACATTACAATGCAAAGCAATGATGGCAGAATTTAAGGGCGAACTTGACACAATAAAATATGCTCTTGTTGGGAAGGACTTGCGGGGTGGTATCGTTAAAGATGTTGCTGATATTAAGAGCGCAACAGGATTTATTAGAAGTATTGGTGTTCCAATCCTTGTTGCGGTGGTCACGGCAGCGATTGTATACTGGTTTGCGTTGCCTTTTAAATAAAAAAGAGGGAAGGGGGCTATTCTTTGGTGCGTAGGGCGCCTGAGAGTCGGTTTAATCCAGAGTCGATGCCCATGCCGGTAAGAAATGCTCCAATATAGAGTATCAGTGTAATTTGTACGTCGCCGTAATTTACTGCAACCGAAACTACTACAGCGGCGATGGCTCCTCTAACGAGGCTTGGCATGAATTTTCTTCTGTCAAAGTCGGCGCCTGATTCGGCCCATCCTAGTACAGCGCTGAGTATTGCTCCAAGGATAGCTGCTACCAAAAGCAGTATTAATTGGATTTCTGTCATTTCATATTTCCCTATTAAATGTGCTTGTGTGTCCTTAAAACTTTTGTCATATGATGCTTTTGTCGTACTTGGCTGAGAGCCTGACAAGCCACACAAGCAACATGATGATTGCTATGAGTAAGCCGATTGTCCAACCGATTGCCAGGGCCTTTTGTGCGTAGTCCCTGAATACGGAGGAACTAACTTTGAAGATAAAGAAGCCCTCTAGGATGCCGTAAGCTGCTTGGCTACATATCACTGGAATATAACCTGCCGCTTGCTCTATGTCGTCGTGAAAATCGCGTAGAGCCAAGAGGCTGAAGATTATGGCTACTCCGAGTCCTCCAGCAAAGGCAACAAGTTGAGGGTAATCGGGTTGAGTGGTCCATACTACACCTGCTCCGAATACTGTTTTGATTATGTAGCCGTCTCCGCCGAAGTATTGCGTCACATTAAGGTGTACCCATTCGTGGATGCTTGGGGTTATCCAGATGCATACTAGAAGGGTTAATCCGAACTCGAAGAAGCCCCAGACCACATCTTTTGCGAATGGGTGCCGGTCAAGAAGGGCTCGCCATGAGGCTAAGGGATTCAAGTTTTGTAGCCTCTCATCCACGTTTGGCTATGAGGTAGCCTGCGCCTACAACAGCAGCTATCCCGCCTGCAAGGATCACCAGTTTTTGCCAAAGAGGAAGCGCATTGAATTGGTCAAAAAAGTTGGGTTCGGGCGCTGGAAGTGATTCCTCCTCTTTTGGGGTTTTTACTTTCCGCCAGTACAGTTCATCTCTTGGAACGCTTGGTTGGCCGCCTGATCGAGACAAAATAACCTGTTCTCCTGTCTGTGTAAGGTTTTGGCGCCAACTAGCGCCAAGCGGGTTTCCGTCTGCTCCATAGAATAGTCTTGGAATAAGCGGGGCAACATATGTTCCGTCGGCTCTTTCAGAAACTAGGTAGCCCTTCAAAATAATACCTTGGGGTCCAGGAGATGTCACGTTAGCTGACATCGAGAAGCTTTCGTCTTCTGGGATCATCAGCAACTCTGACATTTATCTCACGATCATGATTTGAGGTATATGAGGCATTTTAGGTGTACCCTTTAACAGGACAAAACCACCTACGCCTATTCCCCCTACGATTACGGGGATTATCCACCAGTCTAAGGGTTTAGAGGGGATCGGAACTAGAAAAACGTCATATTCTACTCCAGGCGCTAGAACGGTGATGCTCTCGTCAAGCATAGTGTAGCCCGAGGCTATTACTCTAAGGGTGTAGCTGCCAACATCAATGTTCTGGAATATTACGGATCCGCTGCTGTCGGTGTATCCGTCAGCTACAACTCTAGCTCCGCTTTTTATGGTTACTCGTGATTCTTTAATGGTTTCTCCTGTGTCTTGGTTGAAAACGTTGATGGTTACGGGAACTCTTACAGGTGCAGTTTCAGAATAATATTCGATGTCTATTTTGATTTGTGCGTCATGCATACTAAGAAAGGTTGAAGGAATGTTTGCTTGCGCGTCTTGATCTAATCCAACGTCAAGTTCGCTGAATGAGGATATAGATTTTTGAGGTGTAAAAACGTTGTCGGCCCATATGTTGTGTGGATGCGATAGCGTGGATGAGCGATAGATTTCGGATCCGTCACCGTAAAGACGTATAGTTGCATTGGTTACTCCGCCGATGCCTTTTGAGCCTTTATGCATTCCTTTTGTGCTTGCGCCAATAACTTTATGGCTATTTCCAGGCATCTCCTGTAGAATTTGTATGGGGCTTCTGAGTTTCCAGAGTCCAGTTGTGGCTAGGCTAGGTGCTGAATACTCGGCTTCGAGACAGTAGACTCTTCCGGTTGCCGGGTCTATATGTCCATCATTGCAGCGGTGTGGAGTGGGGTGTAGAGGCGCTCCTATTGGGTCTTTGAATTCGTCTGCGTAAAAGGTTTTGCTCCAGCTTTTTCGATAGGACATTAAGCGTTCCTCTTTTTCGCAGTCAATCCTAATTGAGCACCTGCTATGGCCAACGTGAAGACACCAAGAGCTACTGGAAGCGATATTGATGATGGAGAAATTTCTGGAGGAATAATGGCTATATCCAAGAGACGTTCAACATTTGATGCCTTGTTTATGACGCTCATGCTTTCGGATCCCGCGAAGCCTAAGCCGACTGTGCGAAGGGAGTCAGCGTTTAGTACTAAGCTACCGGAGTCTCCGGGGCTAAGAAGAGGAGAATTAACTATGATCTGGTCCTTGAAAAGGGCGTCTCCGTCGCCGCTAACTTTCACGGTTGCGTTAACGTCATATATCTTGCCGTAAGTCAAAGCGCTGGTTCTACCGCTTTTTACAACGTTCATGCCTACTGCTGGAGCTACAGGAGACTCTATTTCTCCTATGTCAACGATTTCTTCGCTGAGTAATTCACTCTTAAACACTGCGGCGTCTATCAGGTTTTCTTCTGGTTCCAACTTAACGGGGATCCATCTTTCAAGCTCACCAAAACCATCCTCTATGCCGCCGTCATGTTTTCCTGGTTGAAGCACAGGGTTTCCTTTTCCTCCCCCAGGACTTGTCCCCCATGGACTAAAAAGAACGTGTGCGTTGCTTAATCCAAGCATTCCTCCCGTTTTTTTGTCTATTGCTCTGGAAGCTAATGTTCCGGCGGTGATCTGCGGCGCCCCGATTGATACGCCCCCTGGGGCAGGTCTGTACCGGTCTGTTCTTTCTGCGAATCGGGTAACAAGCGGAACCATGATTAGAGGCACAAATTTTCCTGATTCAACTATTATTACGTCAACACCATTCAGTTTTTTGGGCACCATAGCTCTCAGTTCAGTTGTAGCCTTTTCGACGTATAGGTGGATTGAGTGGTTGTAGCCTACGCCTGTTACTCCTGTGAGGCTTAGAAGCCACTGCTCATATTCTTCTTTCGTTTTCTTGGCGACTTCTTCGCTCATTCAATTCATTTCCTTCTTTTTTTAACGAATACGGCTCCAATGATACTAACTACGGTTGCTGAGATAATTAAGGGGATTACCCACAGATTTATTCCTCCATTAGAAATTATTTTAGGTGTTACAGCGAAATCGTAGTCGTAGCCTGCGCCTCCGGCTCCCCAACAAGTCCAAACATCCTTCCACTCCTCAGGAGGGTTATGAGGTTCATACGCTGATTCGTAGCCCGGCGCAACCACGCCGACCTTGTAAAATCCGGCTGGAACATCAAATGCTGCGACGCCGTTTATGGTGTCTTGTGTGTAGTCTGCTTCTTCTGGTGCCCGTATCACACCTCCAATAAATAGGCAAACTTTAGCGTCTGGTACACTATCTGAGCCGATGTTTGTTACCATTATGTTCCATAATACCATCTATTCACTTCCTTCTAGTTACGGCGTATCCGCCTCCGACGACGCCAACTACAGCTGTCGAAGCGATTAATGTTTTTTGCCACGAAGGAAGATTGTTCCATGCATCTATAATGCCACCGTTGCCATTACCGTTACCATTAGGAGGATCTGGCGGTACTCCTTCGTAAGGAATAATCGTGAATCGCATTGTTTCTCCTGGGCTGGTTATTACCGTTATGTCATAGTTTCTGTTTGGCATTGTTCCTGTAGATTCTATGCCCATCCAGCCGCCAGCGGCCACATTATCTGTTTTGCTTGATAAAATTTTTTCTTGGTCGTCTTTGATGGTGGTGGTTATGTTACCTGCTCCTCCATTGTTGAGGACATGCGCTGCGATGTAGAGGGCTCCTGATTCTGGGGTGACTACGGGCGGTCTTGGGTCCCATCCTATGCCCTGATCCCAATCAAACCCTACGTGTCGGGCAACGTCTTGCATTCTTATGGCGTTTATTTTGCCTACTGGTGGACCAGCTGCACTTACGGTTGTTGTTACCATATTGCTTATGTTTCCATCGTCGTCTTTGACGATCCACTCTACTACCGCTGCTATCTCTCCAGGCTTAAGCTGTTTGATTCCGTAGCCGTCTGTGATTGGGACCCTCCAGAACCCTTCTCTTACGCCTCCAACATATGCTTCAAGCGTTACTGTGTAGGTGGCTGCCGGATTAGTTTGAACACTAAAGGTTACGATGTCGTTTGGTTCTATGTTTGTTTTGTTTGCCGAAAGCGTGATTGTTAGGTCTGGGGGAACAACCTTTTGGATTGTGATTGTATGCTCTGGCCCTTCTGTACGGGTGTCTACCCCAACAGATTTCCAAAGTTGCACGGTTGGGGCTAAAAGGCCTGGCTTCAGGCTTCTATAGTCTATTCCATGCGTTTTTAGGTAGATCGTGTAAACTGCTACGGGCAAGCCGGTTAGGGCGTCGTAAACGTTCATTGATATGTCTTCTACTGGATCAGCTGAACCAGTAAATTTAACAGTCTCTCCGGGTGTAGGATTCAGGTTTGAAACTGTTACTTGGATTGGCATTCTCAGTTTTCACCTAGCAGAATTTTGTCACTTAACAATAGGGCGTTTAGGGCTTTAATGTTTTGGGGTTATTTTCCTTTTCTGAGTGTAAAAATGGATAATATGGCTATGATAACTGCTGCTGCCGCTGCAATAATGGGTATTCTTGAGGTTGTAATCTCGGCGTAGTGGGCTGTGATGGTTGCATCTCTGTCCACAAGCAGGTTTATTGAGTTAGACGTGCTTATTACTACGCCTTGGTCGTCTATCCATTCAACAAACCGAAGTGTTACCATTGTCTTTCATCTTTTAACTTTCATTTACGTTCAAAGTTATGGTTCTCGGCATTTTTCCTATGCTGAAGCTTACGGATGAACTTTCGGCTGCCTCATAAAGCATATCTGCCTCAACTCTTGCTTTTGCACTATAGTCTCCAGGTTCACCATCGAAATCAACACTGTAAGCGCCTTCAGCATCAGTTATGGTGGATACCTGTTCGGTTGTGTTGTCTGGTTTTGTCACGGTCACAGTCACGATTTCACCCTCTTCATCTTGAACGGAAACAACGCCTGAACATGTTACTGTCCCCATTTCAATCACCTCGTAATAAGCAAATAGTTCGGTGTCCGATAGAATATTTATCTCTCTTTTTGGGTTTAACTCTTCTGGTTTCTCCCAATGTAGAAAACGACAACGCATTATATTTCTATCTCCGCGGGCACCTCTATCACATGGGGGCCTTCCGAAACTTCCAGTTGGACGGGAGTATCCCCAAGAGCGACCCCATCAACGGTTACGGACGCAACATGAGAAGACGAAATCTTTAAAATATGCTTTGTTGGGGGTGGCTCTGAATCCTCTATAAGTTGAGCCTGCGAAACTAATAGGGACAGTAATTCTCGATGTATTGTCCCTCTGGTTAGAGAGGTGTAGGCAGTTGAGGTTCGTCGCCAATCCGAACCGCCTAGTTCAAGTGTCCAGCCTCCAATCGCGTCGTAGTACTGGATGGCGTCAGCGGGCGCGTGGCTTGCGCCTGTTCCGATGATCCATTCCTTGTATCCGCCAAATAATTCGGTGTAGATGCTGGCGCGTAAAGTTTCTACTTCGGCTTTTCTAGTTCCACTGCCTCTTCGGCTGTTTGTTCCCATGTGAAGGTTGACGTAGAACCAGCCGTTAGAATGGCTATTATATTTGTTCCATGCGGCAATCATGGCCTGTGTTTCTGGTTGCGTGTAGCCTCCTGGCGGAGCGTAGTTGTCGGGGCAGTTTTCTTGATGCCCATTACGGAAGTCGCGGGCACAATTAACTGCTAGTGGTCCTTTATCTCCGTCCTGATCCGTTCCTGAGCAATGAGTGGCTGAGTAGTTGTAGTTCATTCTGCTCCAACGCCAATTAATGTAAGGGAAGAATATCACATAGTTTCTGCTTAGAATCCGTTGTCTACGAGCTTCTTGAGCCGGGTTTGAGTTTGGCGTTAGCAACCACTGGTACAGCGAGAAAAGGGCTTCAACACCAAAATCTTCTAGCCCATGAATACAGCTGTCCCAGAAAATGACTCCGCCACTGGGGTTGCCGACCTTAAAAATTACCATGTCCCAGTTATGGGAGCCCTGTCCTATGACCTCCACATCAACAAGACTTGGGTTCTGGTTAGCGAGTGCTAAAAAGTTATGATACATCACCGATTTTTCGGTGTAGGGTCCATAAGTGCTGCCGGGTGGAGTGTTGCCGTAGCTTATGTCTCCTGGATTAGGTACAGTCATGTTTCTATCTCCTTTGGAACTTCAATGATGTGTGTTCCCTCTTGAACTTCCAGTTGAACGGGGGCATCGCCAAGAGGGCCCCCATCAACGGTTACGGGCGCAACATGAGAAGACGCGATTTTTAGGGTGTACGTTGTTGGCGTTTTAGGTACACATATGTTGTTACCGCCACAGACCCATCCAGGGGGACAGTCTGAGTCTATTGCGCAGGGTGTAGGTATCGTTCCTGCTCGAACAAGTTCGTTAAAGGCTGGTCTAGGAGTTATGATGCCTTTGCATATGTTATACTCTTGCATCATCCAGCTTCGAGTTTGCCAAGCCCAAGCTGCCCAAGCAGTTAACCCATAAGGGACAGCCCTAAGATCAATAAACTGTTGATACTTTAGTCTTTGCAGTTCGTCTGCGGCGGCGCTAAAATCTACGTTGCCGTACGTTCCTGTGGCTTTTCCATATTCTACGACGTAAACATGTTTTTTGAGTGCCCGTGTATTCTGGATTGTGTCCTTTAATGTTTGCCAGGTTGCGCGGCTAGCAGCGTTCCAAGCATCGCTTGCAGGATCATTATACATTGTTAGACTCAAGAATTTTAGTTCATCCATTAAAGATGGACTAAAATAGGATCCTGAGAAATACTCGTTTCCGTCTATTGACCAGTTGCTTGTCATTGGGTTCCAGCCAAGAATGAAGCGGCAGGTTATGGGCTTGTTGCTATGTTTGCGTATTTCGGCTGCTGTTCCTTTAATCCAGTCTTCTATACTTGTTATCTCGTTGATTCCGTATGGTTCGTTACAGGTTCCCCAAAATGCTATTGCTGGACTGTTTAGCTTCTGAACCATGTAGGCTACCCAATCGTACCATCTTTGCCGTATTTCGGGGTTGCTGTGTAAGTTTCTGAAGTTGCCTACCCAATCTGGATAAAAGGCGTCTCCTTTTGGTTCGTTGTGTGGTGTCTGCGTCCAAAACGTGATTCCCAGTTTAATGCCTATTTCCTCGGCTATTCTTACTAGCCGCACATAATTGTCTACTGTAGAGGTTCTAAGGTTTCCATTATCATAGAAGCCCTTCATAACCAACCGTGATTGCACAAATTCGCTTCCATTGTCTTTGAAGAACTGGAAGTCTGCCCTTAATTGGTTATCTGGATCTTCGCCCCGGTTCCCGGCGCTCATATACTCTAATCCAACGATCAATTTAGTATCACATACTTTAAAATAGTAATTTAAGTTATATTTAAATATGGGTAAAATTATGGAGACAAGCTAGCATGCCTGTGTCATACACGGAACTCTTTGATAGTTTTACTGTTGGTACCTCGGGTTGGCAAAACTACAACATTAATCTTCATTTTACTCCTCTAAAACGAAGGTGCAAAGTTATTTAAAAGCTTTTCATGATGGGATTATGGCTTTAAGTTCCTGTGCCTTGACGATAATCGCATTTATTGATTATTTCTTCAACTAAATTCAGCACCTTCACCTCCTCTTATACATATTCTATTTCTACACAGAGGAATACTGCGTCTGTTTTCACATCATCTCCCCCTGTTCCCACATGCAAAACTTTTATCATTATAGTTCTCCTTTTACTTCAGCGGAACTCAAATAAACTAGAATTGGAAAATTGGGTAGAGTGTCATCTATGTCTCCACTATCAATCGTGAGTTTGACCCTTTTAACCCAGTCAGTAAGCCATCCCATTCAACCCACTTCTAAACAATTTCTACAATTTCGTAGCTTGGATTGAAAAATATAATGTCAGCAGTCATAACATACCCAAGAACCTGTACGCAGTCACCAGACCCCACAGGCTTGTTAGCAAATTGAACCATACCTCCAGGTGTTGTATGTGCGAATAATAGATTGTCTTCACCATTTCCAAGAGTCCAATCCCATGCTACTAGCTCAAAAAATCCGATATGAAGAAGTTTTCCCGCTGCATCAGCAGCAATATCTTGCATAGCTAATACTATTGCGGGCATCTCTGCTGTACTATCAGCATCGGCGAGCCAATATTTTCCATCTGCTTTCATGTAGCAGATTTCGCCGGCATCAACGTTTCTCCGACGGTTCCTATTGAAGTTATTCCAGATCCTGAGTCGCTAGACATTTTTTATTATCCTACTGTTAGATCACAGTGCAAAGCCAGTTTAGCCCTAGCACCTCCAGTAGCACTCGCATTTGTCACATTCACTTTACAAACAACGTTAGCAGCCCCAACACTCTCCACTTTCACGTAACCTTCTTCCCAATCATCAACATCCGTAGACTCAACCACAGTAAGTTGACAATCTTCAACGGCAGGAGTAACAGCAAGACCATGAGCTATTGTCACAGTAACTACCGCGATAGCATCTATAGCAAAATCGGCAGACAAAACATTGTTCTCAGTAACATACCCTTTATTATTATAAATCTGTAGGTCTGTTACTCCAACATCAATAAAAATACGTGGAGTGGTACCGGAACGCAATGTGTTGTCATAAACTTCTATGCCATTTACGATGTTTGCGCTTTCCTGTAACCTTATGTCTTCTCCTATGTTCTCTAGGAGCATATTATCATGTATTTTTATGTGACTTGCATTGAAACCTCCTCCAGTTGCGGAACGATCAACCAATATACCAAACGCATTAAGTCTTAGAAAGTTATCGTGTATATCTATGTACAAGCTACCAAATACAGCAATCCCATCACCAGTATTCCCTATACCGTGACATCCACTAATATCAACATATCTATTGTTCGTGTCAATAGAGAAACCGTGATTATCGTTGTTTCTGCTGTGGCAATTAACGATTGTTGTGTGTTCAGAGGGAAAATCCGCGTTCCCCACTACAGCTATACCACTCACTCCTGCTCCATCGCCATATTCTACAAAACAACTGTCTATTGTTAAGAATGTTATTCCTGCACAGTCAATGTTATTCCAAAAATTGTATCCAGAATATAAATTATAAAAGTTAATAAATAAGCTTTCATTTTGTCCCGAAGCGATGGCTCTGAAACCACTATAATCATTGTTTCTTGCCCATGAATCGCAAATAGTAGCATATCTACAATTTTCCAGCAAGACTCCCTCACGGTTGAAATTGTAGACATATACAGTTGAAATCTTCACATAATCTACATTATCTAAATTTATGGCACGATACAATGTTCCTACTTGATTAGCTTTATTTCCATTGTATATTCCTCCAATAAACTCAATATGTATGTTTCCTCCACCAGGATCAGAATTTAGGAAAATAGTAGATTCCCCACCATCTGCGAGTGTAATTTTGCCTTGAAGTTCAACAATTGTGTATGATGGAATATCTATTTCGTCATCTACGCCTGAATGTATAAAACTCCCTTTCAGTATCACTTTTTCTTTCCAAGTTCTTCCCGCTGTTAACCCATCTACTCCTGATTGGATCACTGTACTTGCATCTATTCCATAATCAACTAGTACCCATCCTCTTTCTCCGCTTCGGATAGCACAGATATAATCTATTCCTGAGAAGGTGTGCTGAAAAACCATGACGCTACATGGAAGCTGATATGTTCCTGTGTCTGCTGGTGGTCCTTCTTGACGAAAATCTTGGAGTCCCGCTATCGCAACCATTACACGTCCTCCTTATTGTCTGGATTTAAGCCTGAATTTAAGCGATTCAACTGTTTCTTGTAGATGTCAGCCTTATGGACTACTTTGATTGTTGGGAGCTTTTCCCAATTCTTCAGCATCTTTCTAGTAATTAAGGCAGTGTTACATTTCATACACCATGGAGTCCCATTCATCTTGCTGCAGTGATCCACTTCCTTGCATTTTGGGCAAATAAGCGTCGAAGCTGACTCTAACGTATTCATATGCCTCTGATATTTCTCGCTTATTTTCCGTAGATTAGGATCCATCATGTATTCGCGTCGTAGCTTGTCTGCTTTTCGTTTAGCTTCTTCAACTCTGCGGTCAATGTCCTCTAAGTCACGCTGAAGTTTAGATTTTCCCTTACTCAATTTTTTGTTTCTGGTGTTGACTCTTCGTATCTGACTTGGAATCTCCTTTTCTAGACTCCTCAACAGTTCTGGATGGCACTTCAGAAATGCCCGTTTCTCTTGGCTAAGATGGGAAAGGTCCATCATGATACAACCATTATAAAGTAGCTATAAGCTTTTAAATAGCTTTTCCCCTTCGTTTATTTTAATCCCCTAAACATATTGCATATTAAATTTGAGGATGTAACAGTCAGCATCTATAGTGTCTGTTCCAGCAGCTCCGTATCGCGTAAATTCTAAAGCAATATCGTCTCCTGGGGCTATTCCAGTTAAGGCAGCATCTACGTCCATACATTCTAACACGTTTATTGTTATAGCTACTACCCCGGCGGCTATGCTGTCACTGGCAGCGTTATAAACTTCAGCGCAGATTTTTCCCCACTCTGTTTCAACGCCTCTGTTCATGTCTCCGCTGGCTCCCGGCACCACTACAACTCTGGATCTAACGACCTCTTGGAACCGACTTGGAATGTGAATTTCGAATCTAACCGTAACTTCTTCACCATCAGTCAAAACTACGCATGGGTGACGTCCGATGGTTCCATTGGGTTCAGCAACATAAACAGTGATTTCAGGAAGCCTCGTATCTGTGCCGCCGTCGTTTATGCAACCAGCCGTATTTCCTAAGAGAAAGTTTCTTCCAACAATATTGTCGGTACAGTTAGCTAAACCAATATCTATACCAAAACCAGTGCACCCATTGATGGTATTACCCATCATCAAACAATAAGTAGTAAACTGTGGCAGGTCAATTCCGTTTCCTCCTACATCGTAAATAAGATTGTTGGTGACTTCGCAGTAATCTGAACTAATAATTGATATTCCATGTGTGGTTCCATCATAAATATTGCAACAATCTACTGTACAATGAACCCCAACTAGTATGATAATGCCAATCCCAACAGGGTTAAAAATATTGCAACCGTGAACATTTATGTTCCAAACATTATGCAGGTGTATTGAATCTGCTGCTGAATTATTATGTGTACAATCAGAAATGATGGAGTGTCGTGTATATTCTACGCCAATATCAAATCCGGTGCAACTTGAACCAAATTTACAGCCATGAATCGTAAGTCCATCAATATACCATCCATTAGACCTGTCGACCCAAATACCACCGTTGTCACAATTATCAAACCAACATTCGACAATCCACCCATCTTGAATATCTGAATCAGAAGCCTCTATACGAATAGCTGTTCGGTCTGCTTCTAATAACCAAACAGTATCTATTCTAAACCTATCTGCTGCACCTTCAATATGGATATTGTAAACACTCTGCCCACCACCAGCTACTGATTGAACCGCAAGATTTCTGATAATACAATCTGTGAAGCCAACTATACTAATGGGGTCATTGTCAGTAGTTAGGAGATCTCCATCTATAAGGGTCCCACGTCCTTGACCTTCCAGAACTTGACTGTTAGCCGTAAAGCTGATACCAGTTGCTACTAAAGGAAAAGTTGCATCACTTAAAACAACATTTGCGCCTGCACCTAAAGCCGTGAACGTGGCGTTTATAACTGTTTCAGGGACCGTTCCAATAGCAATAGGAACCCAGCCTCGCTCTCCAGACCGCACCGAACAATAATAAGTAGTTCCAGCAAAAACATATCTGAAAACGAGGGCGGAGCAAGGCATCAGATATGTGCCTATGTCTGCGGGTGGTCCTTGCTGACGGAAATCTTGCATCCCCGCGATTGCCGCCATTACACACCCTCCTTGTTATATGGGTTTAAGCCTAGGTTCAGGCGATTCAATTCGCGTCGCCTAGCATCAAGAAACGCCCTTTTCTCGCTACTAAGACCTGAAGGTCTAAAGTCAAGCCTCAATCCCAACCGCAGATACAAACGTGCTTCCACCAGTAATGTCGCTAGTCTGAACCACAGGCTGTTCAGCAGCCTCAAATTTTCTTCCATCCTGGCTACTCCAAACACGTGTAGATTGGGGGGCCATATCAATCGTAACTTTCACGGTCACACCAACCAACAAAGTGACAACCGTGTTGTTTGTTCCGACATGACGTATCGTGATTTCTCTTATGCGAAGAGTCTTACCGGCGGCGACGGCAGCCCCCAAGTCCTGTTGCCCACCAGCACCAGCAACGGCTACTTCCACTTCCTCGGCTTCCCAATGACTATCCTGCCTGTACCGTTCAGGATTCGAGTGATGACCAATCCCAACATTACTTGCGCTACTTCTTGTCATTCATCTAACCCTCAATCTCGACTCTTAATACTCCATTTATTGTGTCTCTTACAACAAAGAACATGAAGCATCTGCGATGAAATTCTCGGAAAGTTTCTGCTGGAATAAAATGCTGCACCCTCGGAGAATCAACAAAACTTACCCAGCAATCCTCCGTGGCATAGAACTCTAAGGTTTTCGCCTCAAAGCTTGGAAGCGCAGACGGCCAAGTAACTATCTCCAACGCAGCAAGAAACGGCAGCATATACGCCGGAGCCGCATTCTGGCCATGAACGAAGCTGCTCCATCCTTTAAGCGAATCAATAACGTTGATGTCTGCCAAGTAAGCAAAAGTTCCCACAACATAGTATGTTTGGGTCGCCGTGAATGGTATCCCATTAAGGTAGGTTACTCCACTAATCCGAAGCGAAGTATAATCATCCGCAGCGTAATGCCGCTTAAGATACTCATAGTCTATGCCGCCTTCAACACGCTTACTCATGGTTTCGCCTCCAGCGATGCCCCAAAAGTAAGCAGTCCCGGATCAATCTTGCCTTTGATGCCCTGTATGGATCGTAGAGTCTCCAGAAACAGTTTCGGGTTGGTGACGGTAATCATTTCTGCAACCCCAGAAATGTAAGCTGACTCTTGAGTGCTTTCTGTTGGAAGACTGATCTCCATAACAACCGTAGGTATAAAAGGCAAAGCAGCGCCCTGTAAGCCTCCACTAAAAACGATGCCCACAAAAATTCCTTCGCTGCTAGCGGGGTTTGGACGATAATATCTCCGCAGCCAACCAGCAGGATCCTGAACTGTAGCACCAAGAACCAAACCTGCTTCAGCATTAAAAACTAGCTCCCGTGTTTGCAGATCCGCCCCTTGCCAACTAACTCTAAACGTCGCATAACAATCAGTAGTAATACCCGCTATGCCCAGAATCCACCCCCGCTCACGTATCCTCTTCTCATGCGGAGTTGCCCCACGAACCATAGTGCGCTCAATTACATGAGTCTTATATTCCCATCCCTTCAGCATGGGATGCAAACAGAACTGGCCCAGCATCAGCTTTTCTCCTTCTTCAGCTTCTCCGCTCGCTCCTTCCGCAGCTTCAGCTTCCGCTCCTTCTCCTTTTTCAGCTTCTCCTCTTTATCTTTCTTCAGTTTAGCAGCGTACACCCTCATTTTGGGGCCATGAAAAGCAGCATTCAGTGGCTTAACAGATGCCCGAAGGGCCAAGGTCTGCTTCTTCTTAAGTGCCCGTAGTTTCTGAGCAAACTTCATTTCATCAAACACGCTCAACCTTGCAGCGTCACCACCTATATTGTAATAGGGAAACCTTTTAAAACTTTAGCTATTTTTTGGTTTAATACTCTAACATGTAGTCTCCAGGGTTAACGTCTAAAGAGTCTACTCGAAACTTTTTCTGCAAACATAGGTTGTTAACACATTTGTAGTGTGTAGTTGTTCGGGTAAGAGTACCATAACCTCTTATTTTAGGTTTCTTAGCCTTAACTATAATGGCTGGTTGGTTGCATCTCGGACACCGTTCTTCATCCATATAGGGGCGAGGTTCCTCAGAAGTTTTTCCTATATTCAATATTTTTTTGAGTAACTGCCACTTACACATGAGATTTCACATTAACAAGACTTTCATACAATTCTATATGCTCAGAAGCAATCTTGCTCCACTCAACAGACTTAACGTAGCTTCTGGCGCCTTCCTCCAAGCTTTTCCGTAGCCCCTCATCCTTCAGCAAACGCTTAATCTTCCGCGTCAAATCTTTGACTCCCTTGAAGGTCATTAACGCGCCAAGTTTCTCTTTCTCCTTGAAGGGCGCAATCCGGGAGGCAATCACTGCTTTGCCGTGACTCAACGCCAACAGTAATGCTCCGCTTTCTGTGGCGAAGCGGCTAGGATAACATACAATATCCATTGCCCCATAAGCGGCAGATAATCGTTCATCAGGAATATAGCCCGGCCAATAACAGCGACTAGGCAAAGCATCCAGGCTTTTCTGCCGAAGACCCGAAATATATGGCGTATCAGCATCCGTGTGAAACCCACCGGCAACAAGCAGCCCCGTTCTAGGAACCTTAACCATCGCCTCAATAAGAGTCTCAATTCCCTTATATTCCGAAACGAAACCTAGAATCCCAACAATCGGGATTCTAGGATCAATCCCAAAACTTTTCTTAGCCTTCTCAGCCTCCACCGTCTCACATGCACTGGCGCCATGCGCTATAATAACCGTCTTCTCTGGATAACCAAACGTTTTAGCGCAGTACTTGTTGTGAACGATAACCCGATCCGAAAATGAGACAACCCCTGCATCAGTACCCCTACGAATTCCTACAGCATGCATAGTAGTCACTATCGGCTTTTTGAGGGCCTTAAGATTCTCATAAAAATATTTCTCAAGATTCTGATAAAGTCCATATTCATGCTGTACATGAATCAGGTCAATCTTGTCAACTAGAATCCTCCGAACAAGATTACTCAGCAACTCCGGCGTCTTTCTCCCAAACCTGCTCAACCGAACCACATAAACATCCACATCCTTTTGAGCTAAAGCAGATATTAGCTTATCGCTGTACGTGAAAATTCCACATTTTACCAACCAGGGGGTGATAACCGCTATTTTTAGGCCCATGAGCTCACCCCCGATTTTCTTATCAGTGGATATAAATCTTCTTCGCATTCCCTGAGAAACGGTTTCCAATACCTCTCAATAATTTTGTTCCACCGGAAATTCTCTGCAAAGCGCATAGTCCTCTTCGCAAGCTTCTCAGGATCAGAATTCATAATCTTCGTCAACACCCGTGCTATCTCGTCTATGTCTGCGAGTGGTCTACGGGATCCCGATGTCTCGTAGATCACGTAGTCTTTATATGAGATAGGGTATCCTGGGCCTACATATTCGGGGCCAGCGGCGTAGTCTGTGCAGAGACTCGGTACGCCACAAGCACCTGCCTCTAAGTATGGAAGCCCGGCACCTTCGCCGCCTGTCGTTCCGAGCAATGCATCCATGATGTTGTATAGGTTTACCATACTCCATTCTTTTTCGTTCCATTCAGGTATTCCTTCCTGGACTATTTTGGGTCCTATCCATCGCACTGCCTTGTCTAGGCCTAGTCGATGTATTTCGGGTAACAGGAATACTCCGCGGTCTCCGATTCCCATGCTTGTTGCCGCTGGCGTGTTTCTGGGGTAAACGTCTGTCCAGAGCATCAGGTGACATTTAACGTCTGGGTTGAGTTCCCTGAATCTTGCGTACCCCCGTATCATTTGTGGAATCATTTTTCTTGCGCGGTTCATGGCGACCATGCCTACTATGAATTCGTCTGGGTCAAAAAACCACATTTTTCGCCATTCAGCTTTACGGTCAGGATACCACTTGTAAACGTCTGAGACGCCATGGGGGATGTAGGTGCTTTCGATTTTTCTGTTTTTGAGCTCCCATTGCCCGAAACGAGAAATGGTTATAACTTTGAATGCTGTTGCTAGGCGGAGGAGAATGTCTTCTGAGACGGGTTTGTGGTCGATTGGGACGATTGGAACAAAGTTTGTGGCTTCTTTGTATAGGTTGCGGAACACCCAGGGCTCCTTCAATGTTATGAGCATGTCCGCTTGAAGTTCTATGTAGCGTTGCATGATTACGTCTTCGTTCCATGGGTCGTTGCCGCTTCTGACGATCATCACTTTCTCGTGCCAGCTGCGTCCCATGCGGTTTGCGGATCCCATTGGGATGTGTGCTACTTGGGCGAGGTCTGCGTTGGCTAGTCCCATGCAGGTTTCGTAGCCGATCTTTTTGTATGCAGAATGACCATGACCTATGATTCTGTCTGTGTTGAAAAGAAGTTTGAGCAATTTAGGATTCTCCTGCTTTGTTTAGTAGGTAACGCATAACTGAGTCCAGTGAGGTGTGTCCATTACGTTTTTTGATGTTATCAAGTTTTTCCTTGACGTGATTGCTAACCCCTACTGTTTTCATGTTAATCGCAACGCTTATTTGTAACTACATTGTAATAAGGTTGTCGGTGACAACGAAATGAGCGAGAAAGAGTTGAAGGAGTTCACGGAAGCCTGGTATGACCAGAAATATTTTTCGGATCTGAAGGGAAAAAGGTTTACTCGTCCAGATGGGTCCATAGAATATTGGGGCTATCGTAGCCCGAATGGAAATATTGGGGGCGCTGACCGTATGGCATCCGCATGGAAGACCATGTTTCAGCCCAAGAATATGCTGATTGTTGGCTGTGGTAGAGGAACAATGATAGCTTATGCTCGTGAGGCTGGAATAGAGGCTGTTGGTTTTGATTGGTCAAAATATGCAGTTAGTGACGAGGGCAGGTTTGCGCGATGTAAACCTGAATGGCTAAAACGTCATGACGCTACTAAGCGTTGGCCTTACCCAGATAACAGCTTCGATTTGATTGTTGCTCTTGACCTTTGGGAGCACATCTATCTTACAGACCTAGATTTTTCTATTTCTGAGATGTTTCGTGTAGCAAAGAAGTGGTGTTTCCTTGAGATTGCGACTGTTGACGGCATAAAAGAGAAGGGTTACGTTTTGAAGAAGGGGGAGCCTATTCCGTTGGTGGAGGATGGCAGAACATGGGCCGGCCATTGTACTGTCCAATCAGAAGAGTGGTGGATTGACAGGTTCGATCATGAAGATTGGATGCATCGCCGTGATATGAAGAATTGGTTTTTTGCTTTGTTGGCGCCTCTAACAATTCCAAACTGGTTACTGAATACCGTTCTGGTTCTAGGTGCATCCTGATTGCGTTTGAAGGAGTACCAGAAAGTGTATAGGGAATCGAGTAAGATTCACGCAGGAAACATTATGAAGTATGGGGTTATGGCGCCTTTTGGTGTTCCAGACCCGCAGCCTGAGCAGCTACAGAGGATAGAGTTTATTGTTTCACACGCTGAAGGTGACATATTGGATATTGGATGTGACAGCGGCTATATTCTCTCAAGATGTGGAGGAGACGTTGGGGTAGACATTTCGGTTCTTAGGCTGAAAGCGGCTAAATACTGGAACTTCTTTTTGACTTTCGTTCAGGCACTTGCTGAGCATCTTCCCTTCAGACCGGTTTTTGACACTGTTATACTTGGCGAGGTTCTGGAGCATGTTCTGGATCCTGAAGCTGTTTTGGCTGAGGCGATCCGTGTTCTGAAGTGGAATGGTAGAGTTATCGTAACTGTTCCAGATGAGGTTGCTGGAAAGAGCCACATGAATTCTGAGCACTTAAGAAAATTTTCGCAAAGCGAGATGATGAACATACTTCGCCCAAATTTTCGGAAAATATTGACTGGATACATAAAAGGGGATTATCCTGTTTGGTGCTTCTGCTGTAGGAGGAACTGAGTTGGAGCCGCTTGTGAGCGTTATTATGTGTACGAATCGCCCAGAACCATCTTGGGTTATGATGCTGGAATGTTTGTCACGTCAAAAATTTACTGACTTTGAATATGTTATTGTGGACGGGTTGTTTGACAAACGAAAAGACAAAGTGAAAAAAATTTTGAAGCACTACTCTTTTCCTATAACCTACGTGAAGGATAAGCCTTGGAGGCACAGTGAAGAGGAAAGGTTAGGGACACGTCCTGGAATTGCTTCGGCCCGAAACATGGGGGTTATCCATGCGCGAGGAAAGCTTCTGGTTATACAGGATGATAACACACGGGTCCCCCGAGATTGGCTTAGTCGCCACGTCAAAGTTTTTGAGGCAGGATTCGATGGCATGGCAGGAATGCAGGATAGGCTCTATGATGCAGAGGGTTTAAGAAAGTATGGAGAGCACTATTTTGTTGAGGGAAAAGAGCCGGATGGTCGTTGTATTCCCTGTCATAGCCAAAATAAAGTTTGTAATCATGTAATAAATATGGGTAATCATGCAATGATTATGGATAACAAAACACTCATTAAAGATTACCGTAGAGACTACGAAGGAAATGTAATTAAGGTGACGGATTTTGATTCTGGAAAAAATGTTAATTACAATATACTTCCTGTTGGGTGGCTTTACTGCTGTAACTGTAGTATCCGAACTGAGTACGTTCTTAAGATTAATGGTTTTCCTGAAGAGTTTTGTGGCCAAATGGGATGCGAGGACAGTTTTGTTGATGTTTGTTTGCAGAGGGCAGGAGCCAAACTGTTGCTGGATAAGGAATGCGCCATTATTCACATCAACTATGATGACCATGTTGATTTTAATGACATGTTCAAGTTCAAAAACAAGGAAGCTATGTTATTGGATGGGAAGATGTATTTTAGCAACGAAAAGTTTGTAGAAGACCTTCTTGTTAAAAATACGTCCCATTTCTACAATAATACACATTTTAATCTTAGAGAAATGAGGAATAAAAAATTGAAGGAGATGTATAGTTAAGTTGAGTTGGTTAGGTAGAAAACATAGCGAAGAAACTAAACAAAAAATGAGCGAATCTGCAAAGAAGGTTAATCACTATTGGTTAAAAGGAAATCAACATAACAAGGGCAAACGTTGGAAATCGTCTGAATTAACAAAAAAAAGAAGAAGTGTTTCTGGAAAAGGCAGGGTTTTTTCTGATGAACATAAAAAAAGGATAAGTGCGGCTAAGAAGGGAATAGCAAGGCCTCAGCTTAGTGGATCAAATAATTGGAGGTGGAAGGGGGGCATCTCATATAAATGGCGTGGAAAAAACTGGTTTAAACAAAGGATGGCGTGCCGAGAAAGAGATGGGTTTGTTTGTAAAAATTGTGGGTCAAATAAAGGCCTCTCAGTACACCATATTATTCCTTTCAGAACTTTTGACGATTACATAAAGGCTAATGAATTAAACAATTTAATGACTTTGTGTAGACATTGCCACCCAACTTTTGAAAGGAGTCTAGCTTAGAATGGATCCTCTTGTAAGCGTGAATATGTGCACAATACGTCCAGTTCCCAGATGGAGGCAGATGTTAGACAGCCTAGAGGCACAGAAGTTCCAGGATTTCCAGTACATTATTATAGATGCGCTTCATGATGAACGAAAAAATGAAGTAGAGAAATTGTTCAAAAACTACTCTTTTCCTATAACTTACGTGAAGGATAAGCTTTGGAGGCATAGTGACGAAGAAAAGTTTGGGACACGTCCTGGTCTTTCTTCTGCACGAAATACAGGCATTATGCATTCTCAGGGCCGTCTCATTGTCTGGCACGACGATAATAGTTGGCTTCCTCCTGATTGGCTTAGTCGCCACGTCAAAGTTTTTGAGGCAGGATTCGATGGCATGGCGGGGATGTCTCTTGGCTCTTATTCTCCTGAAGCTTTAGAGGAGTATCGTGGACGCTACGATGAGGTAGGACACTTGAATTGGAAGCCGAAGCAGCAAGATGATAAGAGGTGTGGTCCCTGCCAGGTTGCGGATAAGCCGTGTCCTCACATAAAAAAGGAGGGAAAACGGACTTTCATAAAGGATTACCGCGAGGATTACACTAGAAACGTGATATTGGTTCCAGACTGGGACACAGGAAAGGATGTTGAGTACAATATACTTCCTGTTGGCTGGCTTTATGGAACAAACATGAGCATACGAACTGAGTATATCCTTAAGATTAACGGTTTTCCCGAAGAGTTTTGTGGCCAGATGGGAAGCGAAGACAGCTTCACTACGATCTGTTTGCAGAGGGCAGGAGCCAAGCTGCTGCTGGACAAGAACTGCTACGTTATCCACGTTAGCGACGAGCACCATAAGGGAATGAACACGATCTTCGATTTCACAAACAATGAGTTGATGCTTATGGATGGGAAGATGCATTTCAGCAACGAAAAATATGTTCAAAACCTGCTTTTCAAGGAGAAGGGCAGATTCAGAAATAATCCACATTTTAACTTACGGACAGCCAGAATAAACCGTTTAAAGGATATTGACGGCTGATGGAACGTAAAGCCTTAGTTTTTGTTAGAAAAAATTTTGAAAACCAAAGCGTTGTAGGCGCTGAGGTTGGGGTTGCCAGAGGAACAAATGCGTCTCGTACCCTCAAAGCTATGCCAGACCTTAGATTACTGTACCTTATAGACCCGTATCAGCATTATCCTGAGTGGACCAGCACACGAGCGAAGAACCGTCTTTATTGGCCAGAAGACTTAGGTAAAATACGATTTGAGGCACATAAAAAGTTGGAGCCTTTCAGAAACAGGATTAAATGGGTTTTCAAACGTTTTGAGGAATGCACTCTTGAGGATGTTGAGCTCTTAGATTTTATTTACATCGACGGCAACCACGACTACGATTTTGTACTCAAGGATATAGAGTTGGCTAGGAAGCTTGTTAAGAGGGGCGGGGTTGTTTCTGGGCACGATTTTCGTCCAAGGTCTCACTCACAGGATTCGTTGGAGGTCTGCCGGGCCGTTACTGATTACTGCGGAAAGCATGGCATAGTTTTTTGTCACGAGTATGAGGATTGGTGGTTCATTAATTGACGTATTATGTAGTAAAAAAGCCCAGTGATCTTATCCCAAATTACTTAGATTATGTTCGTAACCAAATTGAGGAGTCATATGTTCCAGGTAAGATACTTCCTTTGGCGAAGCATCTAGAACCGAAAGTTGAAGAACCAAAAATTGAGGCCAATATTGAGGATAAAAAGTCTCCACAAGAAAGGATGATTGATAATACCCGGTTTGTTCTACAAAAGTTTGCGAATGTTGACCGAGACAAGTCTATCTTAGATTGTGCTTGTGGCGGAGGAGGCCAAATGCATGAATTAAGGAAAATGGGGTTCAAGAATGTGGCTGGACTTGAATTAAGCAGCAAATTCGTGATAACAACAAAAAGAGCAAAAGTTGATTATGGCGGCGTGAAAGCGGATATGCATTGGATCCCATTCAGGGATGAAGCTTTTGATTGCGTAACTTCATTTCACACGATTGAGCATTCATACTATCCCGCGAGGTTGTTAAGGGAGTTTTGGCGAGTTATTAAACCGAAGGGACGATTATTTGTTATTCTGCCGTATCCAGATTCGGGTCACGAAAACGATTTTCATGTAGCAAAATATATGTTGGGAACTAACATTCTGGATCAGGGAAGAAGCGTCGCAAAGTTTTTTATGGCAAACGGTTTTCGGCCAACCATTCTAGAACGTAGTGCTGGTCTTGTGAATGAGCCGTTGTTGTGGCTTCAATTCAGAAAGCAGCTGTATAAGAGGGGAAAACCGTACAAGCCATGGGACGAATCAAATTGAGTGTTGTTTTTCCGCAGAAACATCTTCTAGAGGGCGAACTGCCTTTTGATCTGAAATTTAAGGGCTCCGACGAGAGAATAGATATTTGGATGCTTTCAACAAAGATTGCAGTCCCAGAAGTTATCTTCAAAGGCGAAGTGCCCCTGTACCCTTTTTATTGGGATACGCCAAAGAATCCAGAGTGGACTCCACGACACGAACTTATTCTGGGAACTTACAACCAGAACGGAAAACATGGCACCATCCACAAGAAATGGGGAACACAGCCGTTGAACACTTACATTCGAGGCCATTTCTGTTTGAAGCCTCACCCAAGAGCGATTGAGGTGGGAGAGCATGTTTTGGTGCAGCAATACTTCAAGAGTGGCTGGTGGGGGGCGGGGAATCGTATAACAATAATGGAGCAGCTACGGCAGAACTGGATAGCTTTTCCGTTGTTACGGCAGCTTGGAATCCTTAATCCTGGAGTAAACTTTCATTTCTTTGACCAGACTAAGCCGACGCAGGACACTTTTGGGTTAAAATATATTCTTTTTGATGGCAAAAATTTGCCTGAAAGCTATTATAAGTATCTTCCAGATTACTTAAGAGAATGGAGATACAAAGATTTTGGCATTCACATAGAGGAAGTGATAGAAGATTATGTCAATCCAAACTTGCCTTGATGTTGTGAAACGGAACAGACATAAAATTTGGGGTTCTATAGAAGAATTTTTGTACAGTAGGCAACTAGCAGCTGTACAAATTTTTGTGTTTAAAAGCCGAGTTACTGGAACATGCAAGCCCTACAGTGACATAGACATTTACGTGCAACTTGACAAAAAACATAGAGATTTTGTTGAAAGAGAGGGGGGTCTTTGGGCCGACAAAATAGTGCTCCATAAGGGAGTTTATGATATTCCGTCTCCTGTAATAGAGGTCCTTCAGGAAGGCGAATATAAAGGGAGAGAGATAACGTTGGATATTACTTTAGGGGTTGATCCAATTCCTCCTTTGCCGCCTAAATATAGGGGAAAAGAATGGTATATGAAGTTGATTGATGTCATATGATGCGAAAAACTATGGATGCCGTTAAAGAAAGGTTTGGAAACAAGGTTCTTGTAGGCGCTGAAGTAGGCGTCAGCAACGGAATTCATGCTATAAATATTCTCCAGAGTATGCCTAATGTTAAGTTGCTTTATCTTGTAGATCCATACCTAGAGGGCAGTATATGGGAAAGCCACAAGGGACCAGCAAAACAAAGGGTTTCAGAATTTAACAAAATAGTAGGGACTACGTTATTGACTCCTTTCACTGATAGGACACGCTGGATCTATAAACCGTTTGAGGAATGCAGCAGCGAAGATATACCTGAGCCGCTAGATTTTGTGTATATCGACGGCAACCACGCCTACGAGCATATAAGCAAAGATATAGCGTTAGCTTCCCAATTTGTGAAGAAGGGCGGAGTTATTGGAGGACACGATGCAGGCGACTTGGGCATTGAAAGAGCAATAAAAGAGTTCTGTAAAAAAAACCGGATTAAACGCCATGGTGCAAACAATGGACAGTTTATGGTTCATGGAGTCTTAAAGTGTCAGGGTTGGGATTGGTGGCTCATCAACTGTTAGGCTACATGATCGTATTCGTGGATTCCAAGCACAAAATCCAACCACTGAGCAACAGCATCCTGCGTAGCTACGGCAACCCAAAGAATAGTTCCATTAGGCATTCTCATATCTTGAATGTCAACTGGTACTGAGTCAGCATTAGTTTTATCAATAGATAACACTATGTCACTATAATATCCTGCTGCCACAGCAGCGGCAAAATTCGCGTGCCCTCCAGTATTATTAGCTACTCTTATTCTCCACGTTTTACCATTATTTTGAACATTCACAATCTGAATTCTATGAGGGTCAAAACTTAACATCCCAGATTGAACAGGAGTTTCCGTACCATCAAACAACACAATCGCAGTACCCATCGTATTCGCTATGGCACTACTTGTAACCCTAAAAGGCAACATGCTAGTCTGCAATCCTGGCCCAATATTTCCAGGTGAAGCACCAAGCCACCTCTCATAACCATGAATATGTGCATCTAAAATTTCTGCTTTTAAATCAACGGCGTCAACGGAGGTCTGTAAGGCTCTAATTAATCTACGAAGAAGCTTATCTATAATAACTGATACTGAACGTGGACCCATAGATACCACTACTGACTATCAGACTAATAAAAAGGGGGGATGGTTTTTATCTGTATCTGAGTTTTGCGCCTAGAATCAGTGCGTCGATGTTATTTCCCACGTTTCTAGTAAATGACATTCCCAAAAGCTGTCCTGGCTGAAGCGGAAAAGCGTCAACACAGTTTCTTATGTCAACTTTGGTTAACTGGTGAAACACCGTGTTTTCGACGGCATGCCAATTATTCTCTAGGTTTGTTTGGTCACTTGTTCCAGGAAATGCCCAATTAGCTGCAACATAGAAAGACATCGAAGCAAGAACAACATATGGAATCAGCCACAAATCCAAGCTAACTAATTCTTTAAAGTCATGCGGAATCGCAAACTTGAGGAGGGCCGCATCAGTATCAGTGTCTACAAGGATTCCTGCCCAAGCGCCATATGTAACGAAATAGGCATCTAAACCTAGCGCGTCTGCCCAAATTTCTTTTGTCGGCAGCTGTTTCGTGTTGTCTACGGTTCTATCTGGCATTTTATTTCCTCACAAAAATGGGGGGGAGATTAACGTGGAACCTTCTCGACGCCTTCCCACATTATCATGTAGCGGTCGCCTGACGCCTCTATTGGTCCCAGTATTCGGATTTCTATGCTTCCCTCATACACGCTCACTGGATCCCGTAGGCCTCCGCGTTCTGTTTTGAATCCTGCTGCTGGTAGCATCGGATAGTCTCGTGTTCCAGTTGGGACGCTTCCTAGCAATGGATTGCCAAGTTCTCCTGTTCCTGGGTCTGTTTGGACGATTTCGAATTTTACTCCGTCTTCGCTTTGGGTCCATATGTGCAGCTTCGTCATTTTCAGCTGTTGACCTGCGGGGACGATGTGGTTTAGGACCACTTGTACGGCTGCCCCGTCTATTCCGACTTCGAAGCTTCCCATCCATATTCCGCCGACTAGCGCGTATGGAAGGGCATCCATCACGAACTGTTGACGGCCCAGATCTTTAATTTCCTGTCGATTTGCTTCCATGCTTATTCACCCCTCGGTGCCGCCGCTGGCATAGGCACTCCCTGTAATGTTATTGGTCGTACTGGAATCTGATGTGAGTACATCTTGTCCAGTGTTGGCTTGAACAGTTTTCTTGTTGGTTCTAGCACTAACCCTAATTCGTCGTCGTAGTATGCTACGCCGATTCGTTCTAGGGCCATGCTGTTAACGAAGAAGTTGAGTCTCACGTTACGCATTCCGTTTCGGACATAATCTTCTTCTGGGTTCCATGCTGTCAGGTTTATGAGCTCCGTGACTGGACGCATCATGAAGTGCTCAGTTAGGAAGGTTGGTTCACGAAACGGGCTCATATATTCCTCAAAGTGGCTTACTTGCCTGTTAACTGTGCCGGGTTTAGGCTGCTTCGGAAGTCCGTGGCGATGAACGTTGGTTGGCAATTCAACGTAAATGAGGGCTTGGCTGTCGATTCCGAAGATTATCTGCCACATGTGGTTAATGTGGCTTTTTTCGTTGTAGCCTTTCGTGATCTCAAACAGAACCGGCACTTCAGGGCCGCTTTGTGTGCCGTTGACGACGGTTTCGTGCCAAGGGTATTCCCAGTGTAGTAGTTCACGTTTCTTCACTTTTTCGAAGTATTGAATGCCTTCTAGGTTGTAGCTGATGTTCATTCCGTCTTTTATCCAGCCTTCGCTCCAGTCTTTAAAATCAGAAGTTCCCAATTTTCAAGTTCTCCTCTTATATTGTTGTTACGAGGTTTCTTTGAATATAATAATGTGATTTACGCATTTAAAACTTTGCACAAAAAAAGGGGGGGGGAAATGGGTGTTTAGTTTAACTGTCTCCATCAGCGATAAAATCAAGCCATATGCTGCCTTCGCTTGGTAGGTTTCCGGCTGCTTCCCATCCGTCGGTTGCTTCGTAGATGTCTATGCTTGCCCAGTTGCCGTATTCGCCTTTACGGTAGATCCATTTGACGGGTGTGTAGACTTGGACTGTTGGTTGTCGGCTATATTCTGGTGTGAGTTGTAGGGTCTCTAGGCTGTTGAGTTTGAGTTCGCTGGCGTAAACTATTTCTCCTGCTGCTATCAGCATTTCTCCGACGACTCGGACGCCGACTCCGTTACCAAAATTGTCTCTTATGACACGGTGTATGTGGATTAGTGGGGTGCCGGTGGGCTGTTTCCACCAGTAGTTAGCTTTGTCGTCTGGTCTTGGTCTCTGAATTACTTGAACCATCATAATCACCTAAGTTAGTGCCGCTCCACAGTTGCTTACTTGGAGTTTGTTGGGTACTTTGTTCACTTGTAGACCGATCAGTTTAAGCATTTGTGGTCCTTCTGTCTGCACGTAAGCGTAAAGGTCAAAACCATTTTGTTCATCTACAATGAAGTAGTCTTCCCAAACGATCATCATGTTGTTGTAGACCTTGGCTTCTTCGATGTTTATTCTTGGTAGTTTCCTGTCGCTTATCTGCATTCGGAACTCGCTGATTCGGGTTGCCTTGCTTAGTAACGCTAAACCGCAGATAGCAACTTTGTAGTCTCTGAAGATGTTTCCGCCGTTAGCTCCCGACATTACTGTTTGGTTGCCGGTGGCGGTGAGCCACTGCTCCCAAGTTGATAATGTGGTGTTGCCGATGTCACGGAATAGGCTTGGTATGATTGTGCTTATGCCGAACTGTCCTGCCACTGGGTACATACCGCCATATTTTTTGTTGGCCCAATCTGCTGTTGCCGTTGCTATTAGATCAGCCTTCATTCTCTTCATGACTTGTCCGAATTGCGGAAAATTCTCTCGCACTTTTCCATATTCAGTTATTATTGCATCCATCATTCATCTCTCCTATGGTATTGCCTGTCCTGTCGCTCCTAGAACTTTGTCGATCCTATCGTAGTATGCGGCGCCTAGCATCACGATTGTTTGGTACTGTCCTTGGTGGCCGTCGTGAGCAGTTGGTATTGGCCCTTTAATGAAACCGTATAGGTGGAAGGCTTCTTCGTCGTTCAGTATTAGTCCTTCCTCAAAGACTACTGCGGGCACGTCGTATTGATGCATCTCTTCTAGGTTGATTCTGCCAAATTTTCTGTTGCTGAGTTGCCATCGGATTTCGGTGAGATGCTGCTCCTTGTTCGGGAACGCGAGACCATACCATGCTACCTTCATGTTTTCAGGGACGGTTTCTCCTGATCTGACTCCCTGAATTATCATCTGATGCCCGGCTGTCGTGAACAGCTGCCGCCACGTAGCGCTTACCATCGGGGCGCTATTGTGGTCGTCAAAGATTGCGGGTAAAATGGTTGTTCTGCCGAATGAGTCGTATTTGTCTTTTAGTTTAGCGAATACCTGTGTGACGCTTAGTTTGGGGAACCAGTCTTCAGCAATTTTGGTTATTGTCCTACGTTCTAGATCTCTTATCGAATCCAAGAATTGTGGATATGACTTCTGAATCGAATGTAGTTCGCCAAAAACGTATCCTGCTTGTCCCATTGTCTTTTTCTCCTGGTTATTTACGGCAAAAGCTATAAGGTTTTCAGCATAAATAGAATTGCGTAGATTACGTCTAAGAGGTAGAAAATGTCTGATCAAAAAAATTTTATAGCTTCCGCGAAATTGCATGGAAAGGGAAAAATTCAACTCCCATCAGACATAAGAAAACATTTAAAGATAAAAGATGAAGATCATATTATCTTTTATCAAGACAGGGAAGGAAAAGTTTTTGTTGAAGGCGCACCTAAACCGAGAAAGAAGTTAGGCACGTACTAGGGTTTTTGGTTGGCTTATTTTTTTAGTACGATCCTACTACGCCTGCCGCAGCTGCTACCTTTTTGCCGAATGCTGGTTGCTGGCTTATCTGCGCGTTTGATAGTTTATCTGCGATTCTTTTGGTGCCCATTGACCACGTTCTCACGGTTACTGCGGCGCGTTCAGCTACCCCGAAGACTCCTCCTGGGTAATACGCGAAGAACCAGTCTAGTATGATGCTTCCCCAGTTTGTGTAAGCGAAGACTTTGCCGAATAGGCTCCAGTTGCCTGTAGCTGATCCGGCGGCGAGGAATGCAACAATGCCTAATATTCCTTTGACGGCTGTTTTGACTGCTGCTTTAGCGTATCCTGTTTGTCCTGTGGTTCGTACAACAAACTCGGATGTTAATTCTCCGGCGAATAGTCCTGTTCCTGCTCCCGCTAAACCCGTGACGGGTTCTTGATATTTAACTGGAATTGGATTTCCCAAGCTGTCACGTCCTATACAAGATAGTGGAGCCTTTAAGGATTTAAGGTTTATCCATCTTTTTTGGTTCCAGAGACCCTAACCAACTATCCAGTTGTTTGCATTGCTCTGGACTGCATATGTGACTGCTGATTTTGTATCTGTTAACTACTAAGCAGTTAAAACAGGGAACATCCGCCACACTATCAATAGATTGAACCATAATTAATAGTTAAGACTTAAGATAAAAAATGTTCTATAACTCTTTACTGTTTTTGGGTTCCTGACATATTATCGAGCAGACTAGAGAAGATTGGGCGATACTCGTCTTTAATCATGAACATTATTGGGGGAATCAGGACCGGAGCGTTAACGTTTAATTCTTTGAGGAACTGTTCAGCCGCTTTTGCCTGCGGAATCTTCTTTGATATTTCAGTGATATGCTTTATTGCCTGACCGAGGCTTTCAATCGTGCTTACTACATACCTGTAACGGTTTTCTGGCGTCATAGCCATTAATTCCGAGGTTTCGCGGTCCAAAGCCTCATTGAATACTGTTACTTGCGCTTCTTCATTTGACACGTTTTCACCGCGTTTATGGCTTTTCGTCCTAAATCATATAGGACTATTCGGAACTTGGGTTGGCAGATCGCCAGTAGGGCATCAAAGATTTCTCCGCTGTTTTGTAGCAGTTCCATAGATATTTGGGGCGCAAGTTTTGGTTGTGCCGTTAGCCGATCAAAGCCTTCTCCGACTGCATCAAGAATGTTAACGGCGTAGATTAAATCCGCTTCAGTTATTATCGCTTGCGGATTGCTCATTATCTTTCTCCTTCTTTCTTGCCTCTATGGCCTCTGGACATTTTCTGGAGTGAGACGCTACTTGCCACGGCTTCTCGAATGGACCCGCACCGCAATATTTACAGGAGTATTCTTTTTTGCTGTTACTCACATCTAGGACATGACCTGGTTTTTCCTCAACCCCAATGGCTTCCATATCTAATAGTCCTGTGTCAGCGGCGGAAAGTGATGAGTCTATTTCTGGGGGTTTCTTAAGGCATTCTTCGCATAGTCCACTTGGAAACAGAAATTTGTTTTTTCCACATTGCGCGCATGGTCTTAAGTCAGCGGGTTTTTGTAATGATTCTTCAGTGACTTCTTCAACGTTTTCTTTGGTTGGTTTCTGTGGCAAATCAATAATTGCCTCGGCTGGCACTTCTGGTTTTACTGCTGTTACTTTTTCGGCTGTTGCTTCTAATATGGGTTCAACGGGTTTAACTTCTGGCTTCGGTTTCGGGGGCATCTTGATAAGTGGTTCTCCAATCTTTTTAGGAAGCCCTGCTGGCTGTTCTTCTCCAATGAGCCCATATTTTCTGCCGATCTTATCTGCCATCTTTTCGATACTCGTTAATACTGAATCTACAAGATAAGGCCCATACACGAGAGCGGCAGGGATCTCTCCTTTAATGGGGATAGGGTTTCCATCTGGACCAACCATGATGTTGCTTTTGTTTCCAATGATTTCTTCCTCCTTCAGCAGCTTACGGATTTCCAAAAAGGTTGTTAACTCACTTTTGGGGGGTGCCGCTCCTTCGGGTGCCGGCTTAGAGAGAGTTCTTAAATGCTCCTGTGTTTTCTCTAGTTGCACCTTGAGGGGCCCAGTTGCCTCTTTTATTGCGTCTGACAGTTTCTTGTCTTCCTCTTCGCCCCTCATGCGCTTTAGGATCTCATCCATAACTTTTTTGTTGTCTTTAGCATATTCAGGAATGTCTTCAGAAGAGTTACCGCCTTTGCCTAACACGCCTTCTTTTTGCAGAGCAGCCACCAAGTAGCCGGCAGTGCTTGAACCGATCTCGTCTGCTGAAAGGACATGGCCGCCATTGTTTCGTCTTTCTTCCTCTTGCCGTTCTCTACGTGCTTCTCTGTCCCTGCGGATCTGCATGCCTTCGTACATAACAACCTCCGCCATGGTCAAGTCTCCACGACTAAGCTGTTTCATAAGATCGTTTTCTCCAGTTAGGTCTCCGTCTGGTTTTGGCAGCTTAGCGGGTTGGGCGCTGGCTTCGATGGGGGAGGTAACTTCAACGTGCCCCAAAAATTCTTTAAGTCCAGCCTCGTCTAATCCATATTTTTCTTTGAGGATTTCAATATTTTCGGGTGAAATACTCACCCTTGGTAGATTAGCCATTTTCTTTTTTCTCCATTAATCGTTCAAAATCTTTATCAACTTCATCTAATTCGTTATGGAAAGCCCGTAGACTTGACCGAACCGGAACTCTGACGCCACTTATTCTTGCCATAAGAATCCGCTTCGCAAAGTCGGTGGTAAGTTTTGCCTTAAGCATATACCTAAAGTTTGGCGCCGCGATAGCCCATGCCTCCGAAGCCTGTCCACGAAAAGTAACTATGTTGGCTTCCAACTCTGATATTCGTGCTTCGGTGGGGGCTTTCATTTCGTACCAATCCATAACGTCTGTGGCAATCATGTCCAGGGTTCTTCCATTAGCGAGCAGATGATTAATTAGGGGAAGGTAACGTCGGGCGATTACTCCGCCTATTCCAATGGCGATTGTGGCTATCTTTTCTGCTTCGGTAGTGAGGGCCGCGGTCTCCATCTTTCTTAATTCCTTCTGCGCCGCGCTGACTCCTTTTTCATCGCCTCTGGTGATCCCCAGTTTTTTGAAGTATCGCTGAAGATTCCTTAAAGGAACATTATATTTCGATGCTAAAGCCTTGGTTTTGGCGCTAGGATCATCAACAGCCTCCTTTGCCGCGGCTGCTACCCTCTGAAGCGTATCTCCGTCCTTAACTCCGAGACCCGCCAAATCTTCGTCGCTAAACATAACAATCACTAATACGACAGATAGCTTTTTAAAAGTTTTCATTAATCATGTATAAGAAAGGAGTTAGAACGATGTCAGAATGCAAATTCTGTCCAGGACCCGTGCTAGAGGTCTCCCCAGGACTATACAAATGCATCGGCTTATGCGGCCAATACTTCAGAGACACGCCCACAGGACCACCCCCAAGACTAACAGTGGTTGCTACGCTCCAAACATTAACGGCGCATGAGGCAGGAATAGAAACAACAGTAGAGGAGGCGGCGGGACTAAGCGGAGACATGTTCATCTTCGCCAATAGGGTAGCAGAAAAACTTGTGAACACTGATGGACTAACGCCGCAGATGAAGCCGCAGGTCCAGAAGGTACAGGACAGCTACCGCAAAGAACTGCTGGAAGTGCTTCAGGGCAAACGGGGACTAGCAGACTGGATCCAAAAGGTGCAAACGACTCTTGGAAAACACAGACAAACAGTACTACACCTTATGCGTGACTCTGTAACAGGACTAAAAGATGAGGAGTTAATAGAACTGCAAAATTTCTGTGGCAAAGCACTAGAAACAGGAGTAATGTAAAAACTTATAAACAGACACGAACATAACTATGTTTGATGATTTTTATGGACTGCCCAAAAGGATGCGGATGGACAGGATCACCCGCCGAATATGCGGGACATTTTGATAGTTGTCCGGCTAAGCAAGGAAAATGGGGAAGAATGATGCCGAAGGCATTAACAGGGCCAGAAGATATTTCTAAAATTGAAAAATATATATCACCAATACTACATTTTAAACTTACACAGGGAGATGTTGGACTCGCAACGAATAACATTCTTGCTTCAGTTTTTACCGCTATACAAATGGCTATTCCATCACCCGCTTCACGTAAACATTTTCTTCAAGCTTTGGCAGAAGGATTAGATGATCGTGCATTACTTGGCGGCCCAAAATATCTGGGATTTGATCGGGAAGCCCTAAAAGAAAATTTTGTAGAATTGGTTATGCATTACTACATGAAAGACTAGGCCTTGAAACTAAAAAATGTCTGATACGCCTAAGCGGAAGTATTTGTCTGGGAAGGAGATTCTGGAGCTTCTACCGAAAACAAATATCCTTCCAGTACAATTTTTTCGTTTATCCGATAAAGAGCCTTATTCGCAACAACCTTCTGCCCAACAAGTTCAGAAAGACGACGAGCAGCCCTCCAAATAGTGCTGCGCTTAAACGGTTCAGATGCGTCGTCCTCTAAAAATGATAACTCCCCTTTTTTGAGAAGCGGAACAAGGTCTTTATATGGGATAATACGATAATGTTTAATTACGTCTTTGCTGTTTTTGACTGAGTGAACTTTTGAATTCAACATAAGTAAACATTAGTGAACATGATTATAAGATTTTCTACGACAGCCTTAAACCCTAAATTAACAATAGTGTATTCAAGGCGAAAAACTATGGGTACAGCTAAGTGGCAAAGAGTTAATCCTGCTGGACTATTGATGCTCGGACAGAAAGGCGGAATAATGCTGATGGCAACCGCCGCAAAGAAACACGTCACCATTTTTCCCCGAAGACGAACCGCTGTTGGTGCGGGAGATTCTGGAGTGAAGGCTGCGTTTACTGCTGCTGCTCACAAGACGGTGGGCGTCCTTGATAGGGCTGAACGAAACAAGATAATCGCTGATGGCGTTCGAGGCAAGGGCCCCGGAGTCATCATCAAGAAATCTAAGTCTAAGGCGCATCCAGGAAAGATCATCGCACGGATCCCAACGAGGTAGCAACCTCCCCCCTTTCTTTTTTTATTCAAATCTTTTATAGCAGATACGATAAAGCATCTTTAATGATTATGATGAAGTGTCCTTATGAATGCGGTTGGAAAGGCGAAGTTTATGAATACATAGACCACTATCTTATTTGTCCTAAACGACTAGGAGACAAACAAACACCTGCTATAATAGATATTTTCCCATTTTTATCAGCAGATGATTTGTCGAAGTTGTTAAAAAAACCCGTAAAAGTTGTCCCAGATTTGAGGTATCATGACGATTTTACAAAAATTTTGTTTAACCAACTGAATGAACGTCTACAAGGTCCCCCGACAGAATTTGTAATTAAGCGTGTTACATCAACCCGCTATGCTTTCGATGGATATTCAGGCTTTAAAGGAAAAATCGTCTTATCAATAAATGTTAAGCTTATATCTTTAACTGATTTTAAAAACGACGATTTTGCATATTTGTTAATACATGAGATTTTGCATAAGAAGTATCCAGAAGCATCAGAGAAAATGATAGAGGATCAACTATTACCCCAAGCATGGGATCGTATATATCCACACCATCCTAACCCAAATGTAGAATATAAAAGAATTATTGAGAGTTAACCCTTTTCTTTTTTTATGTCTCATCTGTAGGTACGATAGGTGCTTCTTCAGGAGCCTTTTTTGTTTCATTCTCCAGGAACATAACATACTCCTTGGCTGCCTTGAAGGCGCCCTGCTTCACCAACGTTTTGAGGATCTCGCCCGAATCAACTTTTTCTTCACTCACGATTTATCACCCCCATAGTATCTGTCTGCGCTTAACCCGTGGAAGTGCCAATGCTCGCTTCCATCGGAATTATATCGAATCCAAACACGATTAGGGTCTCTTACAAGAATCGTTTTCGCGTCACATGTTATACAGACATGGTTTTCGTCTATTATTTCTTGTTCTGCTTTAAGTTCAAACATTCTTTTTTCTGCTCCTCAGTCACCGTGTCATTGGATAAATTGATGTTTAAATTAAAAGTTTTGCTCATCTCACGCAAAAACTTTTCTATTCCTTTGGCTAACTTGAGGGCATGTCTACGTTTCTCTAATAGTTCGAGGGCAGCAGCCACAGCTAATTTGGAGTTGACCATTTAATTTCTGTTCTCCTTCTTTTTCTTGCTGGTAGAAGGCGTTTTTTGATGTGTGGATGCTTTTTTTCTATGTTTCGTACCTTTTCAAGCCACCATATATATCTCTCTTTTCTTTGTCGTATTCGAGCTACCCAAGCATTAAGAGCTCCTTCAGTGATTTCGAAATATTCAGCTACTTGTTTTGGTTCCATGTTACTTAGCGCCTCAAGCAGTCTGATGTCTTTTTCGCCCATAGGCCATTTCAGGGTTAAAATCCTCCGTTATACGTCTACACATTAAATATATGTGTCTTTAAATAGTTTTCTAACAAAAACTATCAATCTTCCTTGTGTGCATTAGATTATCCTGAATTGATGTAATAGAGGTTGTATGTTTTTCGCTCCCTAGGTAGGACTATTTGGTGTTAGAAGTGCTAGTCTCTGGTGGCCAGGGTTTGTCTGATTCTGTCCATATGTCTGAGCCTTCTTGGCAGTAGAATCGTCTTTCTCCGGTTTCCGGGTTTTTTAGTTCCATGACTATTCTTACGGGTTGGCCGCAGTGGTAGCATTTTTCGGGTTCGGGTTTTTTCACACGGTTTTCCTTCTGGCTATGAAGATGGTGCCTCTGTCTCCTTCGTAGGTCCAGTATATGTAGTTTCCGAATGTGGTTGTGCCGTAGTTGATGGCTTCGAGTAGGTGGGGTGCTTGGTTGCTGAAGATCCATTCTCCGTTTCCTCGTTTGAACTTTTTCCATGGGAGCTTGTTTAGGTCTGTGGGGGTTAGTTGTCCTTTTGACTTGTTTGGGGGATGTTTTAGTGCTTCTTGGTGTTTGGGGGCGGTGATGTGGCCGTTGTAGTCTTTGGTGCTACAGTAGTTTGATTCGCAGATTTTGCAGTGCATGTTTTTGGTGACGTTGCCGGGGGTGTGGCGTATTAGTATTTGTCCTTTGGCCATGAGCTCGTCCCAAGTGAGCATTGTTGGTTTGCTTATCAGTATCGCCTTCCTGAGTACTCGTTTTTGAGTCTGCGCTTTTGGTGACTGTGCTGTAGCTTTGTTCTGGGTTTGGTGAGGTGCCCCTTTGTTGGCACAACTTGTTCTTCGACTTCACCAATATGCCATTCCCAAGGAAACAGCAAATATTCATCTACGATTCGTATAAAGGAGGTTCCCGCGTCTTTTGTGGCCGCGGAATCGAATAGCCACATCATAGAATAGCTCATGCTATTTTTCACCATTTTACTATTGTTCCGCACAGTAGCCTATCGCATATGTCGCAGTAGGGTATGCTGTCTTCGTACCTGTATATTTGTGATCCACATTTTCCGCAAAAGAGACGTTTTCCTGTTCCTTTGCAGGTTGGGCAATCAAGTTCTTTTGTTCCATATTTTCTGCTTTTCTTGAACATGCCTAGTTTTCTTCCTCTTCGATTTTTGTGTCTGGACTGTCTTTGATGGTTTTGTGGTAGTATCTGCTGTGGCGTCCTCCTTTGCCTTTCATGAGTTCTCCGATGTCGTGGCTTGCGGCTGGTGGTCTGTGGGACTTGTCGCGTGTTTTTCGTTTGGTTGTTGGTTTGGGCATCCATTGTTCTTGGATCTTTTCTTCAAGAGTCTTTTCATGGGGATAAGGGATTGTTAAATCGTCACGACTCAATATAGGTTCCGCGGTGATGTTTTCTTCTTTGGTTAGATACTTCAGTGTGCTCTCTTTTTGCCATCGTGTTTCTTTTATGGGCGCCTGTTTTAGATTTACATAATGTCTGGGTTCTGGTTCTTCGGTTACTGATTTGGGTAGGTCTTTGCCGGCTAGTTTGCGGAGGATCCGCTTAAGTTTTTTCCAGAATTTGTGTGTGTTAGTCATTATGTATCGTCTCCGCATAATTTTTCGATTTTAGCTTTGATTACCTCTAAGTTCTGAGCCTTTTGTTTCTGTTTTTCATGGCAAACAGCTGCGTAATCGTCTAGAGCCTCCCACACAAGCCCAACCTCTATGACTGTTAATTCAAGAGTCATTAAACGTTTTTTCGAATTACATTCTTGTAGGTAATAGCAGGGACATGAGACTGGCTGATTCACGATGCCTGAAGCAATTAATGGGCAGTCTTTTGGGACTTCAGCCATTTTAGGTCAGCCCTATTTGTCGTGTCGCCTTTTTTATTGCGTATGGTATCTTGCTGTTGCAGTAGGATTCTTTGTAGCATTCGCCGTCGTGTTCGAAGAAGCAGTTTCCTGTGTGGGTGCATTTTCCGTGCTTTTTTAGAACTTTTAGGTCAATTTTATCCATCTGAAACTACCTCTGTTTGTAGTGTTCTATGTCTATTCGTTTACAGTTTCGGCATTGCCAAACTGTTGCTAGTAGATTTTCTTCCCGATCAAAGATAAAGCTGACTTGTCGCATCCACTCTCCACAATCGGCGCAGTACATCAGCTTCTCCCCTTTTGTTTTATTGTAAATTCTATGGTGGATCCTGGGGGTAGTTTGTCTTTTGGGAATAGGGCTTTAGCGCCTTCAATAATTACTGCCTCTCCTATTTTTCCGCCTATTTCGGGTATGGGCATTCTTATTGTGATAACTAGCTGCTTCATCTAGGATTCCTCATTCTTTTTTTGTTTAAAGCCTTCTCTGATGTATAATATTTTTCCGTCCCAAGCTACGGTTCCAATAAGTTCATTGTTTATGATTACGTCACATATGTAGATGTCCCCGTGTGTTTTGATGGTTTCTTCTGGGATCTGTTTGCCTATGCATTTTATTGATTGGACTTTAGCGCCCCAATATACTTGGATCTCAATTTTCATCTACGTTTTCTCCTTCTTTTTTTGTTTCTCTATCACTTGACTTTTCAGGTCCAGATACACCTCATTAATGTCGAAGTCATGTTTGTTGGCTTCGGTTTCCATATCATCAATGATTGACCGTGTTACTATATAGGCTTCCAGTGTGGTTAGTGCAAGCTTCTGGAAGACGCGGTTGATTCTTTTACATGCCTTTTTCATGCCACGGGTATTGAAGGAAATCTTTTCTTTACCGCCCTTTTTTGGAGTCATCTAGTCACTTCCCTGCCAAAAATGGTAATTAACCCACCGGATAGGATCCCTGCGCCGACTATAACCCAAAGTGGCTGAACAGGCTCTAGAAACCAAATTTTGTTTAACTCGTTGATTGTGTACCAAGTTGCCGTTGAAATCATATTGCATCGTTGTTTCGTTATCAAGAGCATCTATTGACTTTGTGCGGCGGCTGAGGCCATCGTAGACGTAGTGCGTTTTATTGCCTTCAGCATCTGTACGTAACGCGAGGTTATTCCTGCTGTCGTAACTGAATAAAGTCTCGCCCTCCGCATTGTCCACCTTCCTGATTGCCCGGTTG
>SDBU01000617.1_pt1 | contig 50110 bp, 68 predicted proteins | sample 2277071 | NCBI WGS metagenome assembly SDBU01 (sample SAMN10397929, study PRJNA504765) | marine sediment metagenome | isolation source: marine sediment core GS08_GC12, 126 cmbsf | place: Arctic Ocean: Gakkel Ridge, Loki's castle | collected 2008
GCATTGGTACATAAGGCTTTAACAAAAGAAGAAGTAACTGCAATAGACAACCACTTGCTCGATTTAGTAAGTAGTATAGGTCCGTATGTTGGAGATTATTACGGCAAAGTAAAAGAAGACTTATTACATGACATTAACACAATAATAAAAAGGAGAACAACAATGACCACGATTAGAAACCAGATAAAAAAAGAACAAAAGTTACTGGAAGAGAAGATATATCATGCTATACAAGAGTTTGAAGTATTAACAGGACTCATAATAGATGATGTTAGTTACGTTCGTATGGATGATAAAACACATACATTATCGACTTTAATAGGAATGGACTAAATAATTTTAGTATAGGGGGTCTAAAACCTTCAAACTCCTTATGGATAAAGGATTGACAAAAACGGCTTTTTCGAAAAACACACGAAAAACACCACTTATTTACAAGTTAAAATGACACTCAAAATAAAAGTAGGGGAGTGGGTCATATTTTAAACTGTTATAATAAAGGAATTAAGCAGATGAGGACATTAGATACAGAAGAGTTAACGAAAGAACAGAAACAAGAATGGGAAAAGAACTTAGTAATACAAAGTGAGATGATAAACTCCATAGCGAAACAAGTTAAGGTATATTGCTGTTACCTGCGTGAAAAGGATATTGGAATGCAGTAATAGTGGATACATGGTTGAATAAAAAATGGGTTAGTCTATCACCTATTGTAATTAACAAGAACAACGATTGCAAACATTATAAAGGAATAGAGGAATGACTACATTACAAAGTATTAAAGAGATAGTAGATACAGAGAAAAAACGGTTATCAGATATGTTAATACAGGTAGTAGATACGTGGGAAAGGGGAACGGGATTTAATATTGATGATATTTATATAGACTCTGAACATGGAGAGGAATGTTCATTCAAAGTCGTGTTGCTTGAATTAAGGGTTGAATAAGATGACTAAGCTATACATTAAGGAAGTGAATAGGTGTAGTGAGTGTCCCGATAAAAAGGGAGAATACTCAGGCCTGTTCGGTTATAGTAATAGGTGTATTGATAAGGATAAATATATAGTTGCTGTTAATACTATACCCGACTGGTGTCCGTTGGATGATGTTGTAGTAGAAGATGTTTGGTTAGGAGTAATGAATAGGTAGTAATCGCCTTTGATTATGGAGTAACTATCTACTTCAGTTGTTAAGGGAAGGTTAACTACTGATAGAGAAGTTTGGTAGTAAAAACATTTGCATGGGAGTAAAGTTTGCGGGCGGGCAAATTCAAAACGGATAAAAAAAGTTGGGGTATAGGGATGGGCAACCCCAGAAAAATTTTCCTAATTGTTTTTCAATATAAGAAAATAAAAAATTTTTTTCAAAATAAGTTTAAGGAACCATTATAAATGAATAAAGTAAGAATATGTAAGTGTGGATGTAATAAAATAGTATTACCAAATAAATATTATACAAATCAATATATTAAAGGACATAAAAAAACAAAAACAAATAAGGACTTAAAATCTAAAATTACATTATGTGCCTGCGGTTGTGGTAAAGAAACAGAATCAACAAAAGACAAATACTATCGTAACATATTCATTGATGGCCACAGAAAAGTAAGTAAAAAGCAAATCGTAAAATATTTAAAGACAAAACAAAAGTTATATGGAATAAAAGTACATAAACGTATAGTTATATGCAAATGTGGTTGTGGAGAGAAAGTAATAAGGAAAAAAAGAACGTATGATAACTATATTAGAGGACATGACAGAAAAAAATATAGAACCAATGATTATGATAAATACAATCCTTCCCTTATTAAAGACAACACCATTACTGTAGGTTTTAGATATAATGATAATACAGGTTATTGGTACAAATTAAATGATGATCGTTGTATTAAATATAAACTATTTACTTGTATTGTATGCCAAAAACAAAAAATAGTAAAAGTTAAATGTAAATTTTACTGTTCCCTTGAATGTCAAATTTTGAATTCAAAAAAAGAAGCTAAAAAAGAATATTACTCAAATCCTAATTATTGTATTTGTGGTTGTAATAAACCTATTCCTTATAGATACAAAGATAATCAATATATTGCAAAACATAAAAAGAAATTAACAGAAACGAATAAACCTTTATGTAAATGTGGTTGTGAAAATAGAGTTAAGATTACCCGTAATTATTATTCCAAAGAATGTCAAGATAAAGATGCAGAAAAGAGAAATAAAAGATTAAGTGATTCGCAAAAAAAATCATGGAATAAACCCATAAATATAATTAAAAGGAAAAAAGGTCAATTAAAAATGTTTAAATATAAGTATCCCGATATGAGTAAAAAAGAAATACTGGATATGTGGAACGAAAACAAAATTAAAAGAGAAAAAAGACAAGAACTTTTTTCCACTATGACAAAAGAGGAAAAGAAAAAACACATAGCAAATGGGTTGAGACAAAAATCATTAGAACTTTGGAAAAATCCAGAATACAGAAGAAAATGTCTTGCAGGAGCTATGAAAGGTTGGAATAATGGTCAAACCTGGGATGGTCCTAATAAACCTGAAACAACCCTTATGAACTTATTAAATATTACTTTTCCTAACACTTACAAATATTGTGGTGATGGAACTAAATGGATAAACAAAAAAAATCCAGACTTTGTAAGAATAGACCGAAAGAAAAAGCAAGTAATAGAACTTTTTGGTGATTATTGGCACTCTAAAAAAATAACGGGAATAAATAACAACATACATGAAATACAAAGAGAACTTGTATTTAAACATGTTGGTTATGATTGTCTTATAGTGTGGGAAAAAGAAATTATCAATAAAAATAATGCTAATAATTTATTACAGAAATTAAGAACATTTGAAAAATTAATTTAAGTGTTGTCTATATTTACCATGTTGTCCATTTGGGCAGCACAATACAGAAAAGGACTAACTAATGACTAACTGGCATATATCCATTCTCTTAAACTCTTTCACTTTTAAACCTTACATAAAAAAGGGTAAGTTCACCACTAAGGAGGAAATCAACTATTACGGTATGTCCGAATACGTATTGGTTTATTTCCTATTTTGGGAATTGCAACTTATTAAGAAAGGATAACTATTGATTACTGAACCCAACAAAAAAGAAATTGAACTTTGCATAATGTATATTGTCTCCAATCGCTTTAGGAAAATATTGAAAGAAAAGCATAAGAAACTTAAAGTATGGCGCTTTCCCACTTCCTTTTGGTTTCAAGTTAATGGTAATCGCCTTAAGATGCTTGTGAACAGTGAACTTTACTTCCTTCCCGATCCACTATACATGAATCAACTTGAGATAGCACTTGGTTATGCCGCTAACTCCATATGTACTTATCTTGAAATGGGCCACTATCGATTTCTGGTAAGTTTTGGTTACATCACTCCATCCGGTGAAAAGACCACCTTATTTGACCGATGTCCTTTACTGCTTAAATACAATAACCGAAAACCGCCTTTACAGAAAAAGAGGGACGGTGACAAACTTAAAAAAATGATTGATGCATGGAAACGTATAGCCTCTTACGGTGGCTACTGGAAAGACCTATAAAGAAAGGAGAAAACCAATTGACTAAATCCACAACTTGCAATACAAAAATGAAAACCATAAAAGAAATAACAAAAGAACAATATCTTATTACTCATAATTTAAAGCTTATACTCAAACACACTGACAATATGGAGGTAATGTCTTTGCTCAGTCAAATACAATACGAAGTAGAAAAATACAATATGGATAAAATCACAAAGATTATGGAGGAAGAATGTTTATAGAATTACCTATACATGACGCTAATAAGAAAGTACAAAATGCTCACATAAGAATGGAATCAATAAATATAATTAAATTTCATTCTGATAACTCTGTTTATATGATTATTGGTGATAATTCTTTTTTTACTCCTATTCTCTCCATAGGCAAGATTAATTTGATTAAAGACTGTTTGGAGATACGGTATTAAAGACCACCGGGAGATGCTTATCATTAATGCCGTCGCTATTGCATTAACTTTCTTACTGTTAGGACTGTTTCTGCTATTTAGGAAAGGAGTATTGTGGTTTATTGCTCTGATTGTGTAGTAGCCTTTTATGAAAACGAGTTGATTAAGGCTTCTGACCTTGAACGTTGTATAGCTTATAACTTGGCAACTCTTAATATTATTCGTAAGCATACAGGGAAAAAGTTAGCTACGAAGAAACATATTGTTGAAAGGATGATAGGTGAAAAGGTCTTATTTGCTTACTGTCCTTATTGCCGTAAAAAATTAAATATAAAGGAGAAATTACAGTGAATAATTTTATAGAATTTATTGATAATTTAGGAAACAAAGTATTATTTAGAAAAGAAGCAATAACTATGATACAAAAATGTGATTATGAAAAAGAAGCTAAAAGTATTATATCAACTTCTTCTAATTGGTCTTTTGTAAAAGAAACTCAAGAAGAAATAATGGATAAGATAAAGGAAATTACTGATGGGTAGAAAACCATATCCACCAAGCCATATTTATCAATTGTTAGGAAATGAAGTTGTTGAAGATGTAAACATACTAAAACGAGTTATAAACAGTATAGTAGATATCGACATAGATATTTATCCAAAAGCACTTATAGCCAATGCCAGTAGGGGATATAAGGAAAGAGATGAGTATCAGAACGGGTGGAATGCCGCGTTGATGTGGCACGTCAAGAAAATCAATAAGGTATTGAAACAAAATGGAATCACTATTATAAACAACAAAGTTATAGTAAAGGAGAAACAAGTGAAACTTATAGATAGTAAAGTTATGGTTAATGAAATAGGCGCTATAAAGTATGAAAGGGTACTTACTAACTCTTTTATGGAACTTACTGATGAATATGATGATAAAATACAAGTAAGAAAAGATATAATATATTTAATGGACGAAGACTTAGAACAATACCTTATAGACAAAGGATGTAAAACACGGGTATATTTTAGCTTACCTTGTTATCATGATGGGTATTGTGTAAAGGAAACAGTCCAAGAAATAATGGATAAGATAAAGGAGTAACAAATGAAAATAGTTTATGAGATACCAGAAGAAATAAGCACCATATTGCAAGAAGACAAAAGCATAGGAAGAGTGAAGTTACAGGAGTTGACCGGCTGTACGGAATTTGAGGCTCGTACTTATTTGCTTATATGGAAAAACCGTCTAACCGATAGTAGTCCAAAGGTACTCGGTTTACAACAAATATTACAAGAGCGTACCAGCAAACAGACAAAACAGATAAAGTCACTGCAAAAGCAAATAGCTACTGAACATGAATTACTCGCTAAAATAGAGGAATGCGTCCCAGTTCTTAAGATAGTAAAAGGTTTACCCGATTTAAAATGCAAGTATAATGGGAAAGATGTAAGGGAAGCAATTACCATCTGGAGTGATTGGCACGCTTTTGAAATTGTCCGTTCTGAGCAGATGGAAGGCTTTAACAGTTATAATTTGGATGTGCTATTTGGTAGACTTTGGAATTTGGTCAAAGGTACTATACAAATAATTGAAACCCAAAGACAAAGTTATGATATAGACATTTTGAACATTGACTTGCTTGGTGATATGGTAAGTGGTGACATACATCAAGAATTAAAAGAAAGTAATGAATATCCTCAACTTCAAACCGTTATGATACTCGCTCATGTTACCGCGCAAGCTATTATTGCATTGGTCCCCTACTTTGATTTAATACGGATAACAAGTTTGGTAGGAAATCATGGTCGGACTACTGTTAAACCTGTATTTAAGAATAAAGTACTAACCAATTATGATTATCTCTATTATCAAATGCTTTCTATGTATTTAAAAAATTATATTAAGGAAAAAAAAATAGAATTTAAAATCCCTATGAGTAGTGAATGTATCACTATTCGCAAGGACTGGGCTTTTCTCCTCGGGCATAGTGATCAAATAAAAGCATGGGCTGGTTTTCCGGTTTATGGGTTTTTTCGTGATAATGCAAAGCAGCAACAGCTTCGCAAACTTCGCAGCGTACTTAGCAAAAATGACTTTGAAGGGGCTACTGATTTAAACGGGGCTATAATCAATATGGAAAAGGCTCGTGGAGTTAGTGGTTACGACTACCGAGAAGCCGCTCACTGGCACCAATACCTAATACTTGATGATGGCACTACTGTTATTAATCCGTCTCTTATCGGCGGTAATGAGTTCAGTAAAGATAAACTACATGCTATCAGTATTCCTCGGCAATTAATTATGTTTCTTAGTGAGAAATGGGGTTTAAAATCCGTGGAAAGTATTTATTGCTATGATAAAGGACACGGCTTTCATGTATTTGAGAAGGAAGGAGTAATGGGCGAAATGGCCAACTACGTTTTTGATATCACTACTAAACTAAACGGAGGTGAATAGTGTACGGAAAAGAACTTATACTTGATATACATAATTGTGATAATTCTACTTTTACCCGTGATAGTATAGAAAATTATTTTAATGAATTATGCCGATTAATAGGTATGAAACAATGTGAAATGCATTTTTGGGATGATTTAGAAACTCCTGAAGGAGAAAAGCAAACAGACCCTCAAACTACAGGCACTTCTGCTGTTCAGTTTATTCTTACAAGTAATATTATTATACATACTTTAGATTTATTAGATAAAGTATTTGTTAATATATTTTCTTGTAAGGATTTTGATGTTGATATAGTTTTTTATTTTACAAAATCATGGTTTAAAGGTGATATAGTAACAAATGAGGTTATAGAAAGAAAATGAAACTATTAAGACCATTTACTGGAACAGGTGCTATCTTTTTTCCTGTAGGCTTGCCACCATTGGGTACTTGTCATTTTGCTACTCCTGAATGTTTATATTTGTGCTATGCTATAGATCCTAATGATGCTAATTTTGATGAGGACTTAAGAATATCAGAAGAAGAAAAACAGTGTGTATATAAGTTTATAATGGCGTTCAATTATAGCACTAAAATTATTTGTGATAAAATAGTAGAGGATTTAGATGGATTGCAGACTCCAATACTGCATTGGTTTGGTTCTGGTGATTGTCCTCCTGATAAGGTCAATAGAATATCAAGTATTATAGATGCTATGCCTGGAAATGTAGTGCAAATGGGGTTTACTCGAAATAGAAAATTATGGGAAAAACACAAAGATATTTTTGCTTTGTCTATTGAAACTGAGGAAGAAGCTATAGATTGCAAAGCTTTATATTCTATACCAAATTATAAGGAGCAAGTTTCGGTTATGTATTCTCCAGCTTATCAAGTAAGAGGAGGATATTGTGGTCCTTTGACTTGTAGGGATATAAATAGAGATAAGAAAGAACTGGAACATTACATTAATTGTAAAACTTGTTTAAGATTAAAAACGGGATGTTTTGATAGGAGGATTTAATAATGAACATAGTACTAATTATACCAACAGGAATAGGAGCAACTATAGGAGGTCATGCAGGAGACGCTAATCCAGTAGCAAAATTATTTGGAACTTTATGTGATAACCTTATAACACATCCTAATGTAGTTAATGCTTCTGATATAAATGAAATGCCGGAAAATACTCTTTATGTAGAAGGTAGTATACTGGATAGATTCTTAAAAGGTTATATTTATCTGGAAAAAGTAAAGAATCATAATCGTATATTGCTTGCAGTAAATAAACCTGTAAAAAAAGAGATTGTAAATGCTGTGTTTGCTGCAAGAGTTACTATAGGAGCAGATATAAAAATATTAGAATTGTCGAAGCCTTTAGAAATGGCAGGATTTGTAAAAGACAATATTGCTACAGGACAAGTAAAGGGACATAGTAATCTAATTGCAGAAGTTATGGAATATCATAATGAATTTGATGCTCTTGCTATATCTTCTCCTATACAGGTAGATAGAGAAACAAAGCTAACATATTACAAAGTCGGAGGTATAAATCCTTGGGGAGGCATAGAAGCAATTACTTCAAAGATCATAGCTAATGGTATAAATAAACCAGTTGCTCATGCTCCTTTAGAGGAAGATACAGAAGATGAAGAAATTTATCGATTGCAAGAAACTGTAATAACAAATCCAAGGATAGCACCAGAGATAATTTCTATCTGTTATCTGCATTCAGTTTTTAAAGGATTGCATAAAGCTCCAAGGATTTCCGAAGTAGAAAACAAAAACACAATAAGCAATAAAGAAATTGATTTCTTAATATCTCCTTATGGTTGTTATGGCCCTCCACATATAGCTTGTTTGGAAAATAATATACCTATAATAGTTGTTAAAGAAAATAAGACAAGTTTAAATGACGAACACAAACTTATGCAAAAGAAAGGGGTTATTTGGGTTAACAATTATTGGGAAGCTGCAGGAGTGGTTTCTTGCTATAAGGCTGGTATTAAGAGTCTTTCGGTTAGAGACATAACAGATGATTCATATTTAATATAGGAGAAGTAAATGACTTATCAAACAACAGAAAAGCATTTTAAATTGTTTTGTAATATAGCAAGCAAATGGATAGAGAAATTTGGATTACTTGATTGGGAGATAAAGTTTGAGCATTCCGAAGAAAATACTGATATGGATATAAACATAGATGATAATACGGATATAAGTGAAGGAGAGACGCTTGCTCGGACTTTAAATGATGTAGTCAACAAATGGGCGTTATTTAAGTTATATGTTGACTGGGGCGATTTGAAGCCTACTAAAGAAGAAATAGAACTGGTAGCAATACATGAAGTTTACGAGTTGCTATATGCCAAGTTGAGATGGTTTGCAAGAACGGAAGCAGTGGATGCTGATATAGTAGATGAAGCTATACATTCGGTAATAAGAACATTAGAAAATGTGTTTCATAGAAATGGAGTTAAGTAGTGGACGAAAACAAGTTAAAGAAACGAGTAAAGAAGTTAAAAGCAGATACGTTAATAGACAATATACTTAAATATAATAGTAAAAGTATTAACTATCAAAAAGATAGCGGAAATAAAACTATATTTAACATAGTGATAGAAGAATTATTAGACAGAAAAAATAATAGATTAGTGAATGAGGAGGAACTAAAAAAGTTATTTGATGGCTTAATAGAAAAAGGAATAAAGTATAAGGAAGTATTGCATTTTTATATCAGATGCTTTCTTGGTTTTTATATACCAAGATATAGTCATTGCAAACATAAAGAGGAAAATTTATCACATACCTCCCCATTTGAGTTTATATCTGATATGTTTTTTGAAAAGGTAGTTAATGCTATTGCTTTTGCCAACAGAACAGGAGGAAAAACGCTTTCGATAGCTATACTTAATCATTTAGATATGACATTTAAGAAAAAATGTGAAGTATGTACCGCTGGAGCTGTATTGAAGCAAGCTACAAGAAGTCAAGAGTATTTGCGTGATTTTCATTATCAGAACGATAGTTTTCTTGCAAAGCAGTTACTTGATTCTGATCCGACTAAATGGCGTATTTTTTATAAGAATGGTTCGGAGACAGAAATAATAACAGCTTCCTACGATGGTTTAAATGGACCTCATCCACAAAAAGCGAGAATAGATGAGATAGAACTTATAAAAGGTGGATGGGAGACTTTGCAACAAGCGTTTAGTATGACTTTGCCCAAAGAAAACATATTGGAGCAAACCGTTTATAGTTCTACTCGTAAATTCGGTGATGCTGTTATGCAAAGACTTTTAAACAAATCCGATGATCATAATAGGGATTTTCCTCCTAAGATAACTCCTTATCTTTGGAAAATTTATAAGTGGTGTATTTGGGAAACAGTAGAAAAATGCACAAGGCAATGTAAAGACGATTCAAAATACGGTAGTTGTCCGGCTTATAGTAAATGTAAAGGAAAAGCTCATAAGGTAAAAGGCGGGTGGTATCCTATAAAGGGATTTATCAGTAAAGTAAGTACTATGGATACTGATACCTGGAATACAGAGTGGTTGAATAAGAAACCTACTGGAAGTGTTTTCGTTTATGGTGATTATTGGGATAAAGACTTTCATATTATTGAAAGGGAAAACAATAAAATAGCTTTATTAGAAAAAGAAATTTATTATGTTGGTGGAATTGATTTTGGTACTTCTCCTGGACATGATTGGGTATTTAAAGGTTATATACTCGATGTAGAAAAATTTAAACTTGAAGTGGAACAACAAGATGATTCAGAAAAACCAATAATATCAAAAATTAAATTTTATCTGGATTATGAATATAGGAGAAGTGGTAAAGATACTTTAGAAAAACATGTGAAAGGAGTAAAAGTGTGGGAACATTATTTTAATGGTATACCTATATTTGCTGATCCGGCAGCGGCCAGGGACCGGATAGAACTTGAAGCTTTGGGAGTTCCTACTATAGAAGCCGTTAACGCTATAGGAAGTGGTATAAGTCTCGTTAAAAGTCATTTACAAAATATATCAGGGGAAGCATATTACTATATACTTGATGGCTACTATGATAATGACAATCCTACTTTGCTTAGTACGGATTTGGAATTTGATAGGTATAGGTATCCTAAAACAAAGGATGGCCATGTAGATAAGAAAATACCGTTTGATAAATGGAATCACGGAATGGATGTTGACCGTTATGTAATACAATCAGCAATACCTTATTTCAGAGAAGCTTTTACCATATATTGGGAAGAAATCGTTGATGGGGGATTTTTATTTGGAGGAGAAGAATATTAGATGGATGAAAAATTGCAGGAGAAGTGTTTGGATTTAGTTAAGAAGTACAAGAAATTAAAAAAAGAAAGCAGTAAGATTAAATGCAGAAATAATCTTTATATGCTTATGCAGAATGATATCGTGGGTTGGATAAAATCTGTATTGAATAAATGGAATAGGTATGAAGATGAAAGTGAGATAATTTCTACCAGTTGGGATACTTTTCTGTTTTGTTTGGAAAGTTATAATCCGGTTAAGTACAATACACCTATAGTTTATTTCTTTTTTAAATATACTAAATACTGGTTATTTATGCATTATGCTAAGAAAGAAGAAGGTATATTTTTACCTTTGGAAGAAGTGGAGGAGACATTAGGTATAGTAGATGAGCCACAGAATATAGTTTTTAATAAATTGTTGCAATTATATAAATTGAGAGAAGTCCTACCGGATGAACATAAGATAGTTTGGGATGATGCTTTTATGTCTTTGAGTAAATCGAAAAAATATAGATACAGTTCAAAAAATCCGGGTATGAGTTCTGATGCTTATACAAAAGTAAAAAAAGGTTTTAAATCGTTAATAGAATTTATATTAAAAGAATAATAATATGATTATAAATTATGTTCCATTCTTTTTTGGTAAGAATATTTTACTTATAAATTTGGATGAAACCAAATATAGTTCTTGGAAAGATTGGTATTATTCCTATTATTTGCAATCGGATTATTGGAATAATTTAAAACAGAAAGCTTTAGATTATTTCAGTCGTAAATGTTTTAAATGCAATAGGGAAGAAGATTTACAATGTCATCATACTAATTATAAATGTTTAGGTAAGGAAATAATAGGAAAAGATATTGTAGTTCTTTGTGGAAAACATCATAGTAAGATTCATGGTATTAGAAATCATAAAAATAAAACAACCACTTATATTAATCTTGATCCAATAACAGTAAAAAAACTTAAAAAACTATTCACCAATTATAAAAAAGAAAAAAAGTTAAATCATAAAAATAAAATTAAAAATGCAATATATTCTATTTGTAACTCTTATGTGTTGAATAAAACAAAGAAATATTTTGATTATAAAAGGAAGGAAGCAATTGAAAACTACGTAGAAGTTGAAGATTATAGTGATCAAGAAATATTATCTATATCATGGGATAGTTTTTGTTATTGGTTAGAAAAAGCTCCACTTAAATCCAAATACTCTTTTACAAAGACTTTTAACAAATATGTTATGTATGGGTTACAAAGTATTAATAATCAAAAAGAGAAGGAAAAGTTTTCATCGATTGAAATGTTAGATATAAATGATTTTGAAAATAAATTACGTACAGAACCGGATGTAATGGTATTTAATAAATTAGCCAATGTTTACAGATTTAGAAGTATAATACCTATAGATCATATAACTACTTGGGACGATGCTTTTATGTCTTTATCTAAAGAAGATAAACATAATAAGCAGAGTAAAGATTATAATGGATTAACACAAGCTGCTTATTTTAATTTGAAAAGAACTTATAAAAATATAATAACTTATTTGATAAAAGAATAACAAAAGTAATAAATACCTTAATTTTATATTATTTAATAATAAAACTATATAAAAGGAATAAATTTAATGTTTGAAGGTTTTAAGAACCGCCGAGAAATAAGAAAATCCGAAGCATTATATAGGCAGAAAGAGCAGGAATTTGACATTAAGAAAATAGACCTTGCCATAACAACTATGGATCAAGCTCTTGAAGCCAGAAAACGAGAAGTAGTAAGGGATACAGATTTAGAAAGTGGCGAATGGTTTCTTATGGGTACTGGATTTGATGAAATAACCCAAGATAGTCATCAGCGGTCTCAACAGTCGGCTTTTAAAATGTACAACACAAATCCACATGCAAGAGCTATAGTTCGGGGATTAGTAAAATTCACTTTAGGTAAGGGGCCTCAAGTAATACCTGAAGAAGAAGATAAAAGGAAAAGAAAGAAAGCTTTAGATGTATGGACGGAGTTTACCGTTAAAAATAAATTTTCCAATAGAGAAAAAGAGATAGCCACAAGAACTTTTCGTGATGGAGAAACTTTTATAAGAAAAATAACAGGTTTGAAAACTCAGGAGGACGGCGATTTACTACTTAGATTTATAAGGTCTACGTTGATAGCTAATCCAAATGATAAAACCCCTCTTCCTACTACTTTATCCAATGGCATAGAAACAGAAAAAGATGATATAGAGACGGTAATTAATTATTGGAAAACTAAAAGTGACGGTAGTTTTTCTGAAAAGATACCAGCAAATGAAATTTATCATCTTAAAATATTTTCTGATAGTGATCAAAAAAGAGGTAATACAGTATATGGACCAGCGTTAAGAAGACTTACTCAATACGAAGAGTGGTTGGAAGACCGTATTATATTGAATAAAGTAAGATCAGCCATTGCACTTGTAAAGACTGTTGAGGGTGGTGTGGGTAATGTAACTAAGATACATGATGAAAATAGAAGCGATCAAAACAGCAGTACTCGAAGATTACAAAAAACAATGCGTGGTGGCACTGTTATTACAACTTCTAAAGGTGTAAAATATGAATTACTTTCCACAAATATTAATGCTTCCGATGTAAAAGAGGATGGTCGTAGTATATTACTTTCTATAGCCGCTGCCGTAGGGTTTCCGGAGATGTTATTCACAGCGGATTTCAGCAATAGTAGCTACAGTTCGTCACTCATTGCGCAGAATCCATTTGTTAGAGAGATAGAAGAATGGCAAGATTTCTTTCGTACCTTTTATGAGGAACTATATACGGAAGTAATTGACTTGAAGATAGCTGCTGGAAAATTGGCAAAGGATACTGTCAATACTGCTAAGATAGTATTTCCTCCAATGCTTCGGGATGACCTTGATAAGTTGGCTAAAGCCTTTGAGGTACTGTTTAAATTTAGGATAGTTTCTAAATCTACCTGGCAAGCAAAGATGGGGCTTGATCCGGAACGTGAAAAACTCAATATGCTTTTAGAAGAAGGCGAAGAGGTATTTCCTGATGGCATACAACCGCCAGGAACGCCCGGTCAACCTGGTGGCAAGTCGCCTTTCAATATGCCTATGGCTCCTATCAATCAATTTGGCAGTGAAAAAGCTATTGAACTTATGAAAGCAATGCGAGAAGGTGATTGGACTAAGATAAGAGAAATAGCAGAAGAGCTTGAAGAATTGGATACAGAAGAAGAAGTGGAAGAGGAAACAATAGAAAAAGATATAGAGGAGTTGAAAAATACAGATTGGAATAAAGAAACTGAGTTGAGAATAAAAGAAGCTGAGATAAACGCTGACGCTATAAGAGATAGTAAATCAGATATAAATGTTACATTGTCTCAACCGGATTTTAATCCCAATATAGTTATAGAATCCCCAAGTGTTTATGTAGATAATGCACAACCGGATATTAAAATAAATCCTGAGATAAACGTAGCCACTCCAGAAGTTAAACCTAAAATAGTAATAGAAAACAAACAATCGGATATTAAGATTGAGCCGAAGATAGAAGTGAATACTCCGGAAGTCAAAGTAGATAATATTATAGCCCAACCGGAAATTATAATCGAAAACAAAATAGAACAGCCTACCGTGGAAATAGAAAACATTATAACCAATCCGGAAGTCAAAGTTAATGTAGAATTTCCTACTGTGAATATAGAGAACATAATACAAAATAATAAAAACGTTGTTAAAAGAGTAATTAGAGATGAAGATAATAATGTAATTGGTATAGAAGAAGTTGACAAATCAGCTTTAAATCTTTTATCAGATCATGGTTACGTTAAAGAAGCGCATACTAACTTTGCTGAACAAGATTTTATTTATCTAATTCATCACATACATTCACCAAAAAAAGCAAAAGAAATGGAAGTTTTGCATCACTGCATAATGCATGAAAAAAAGGGTATGAAAGGAAAAAAATACAAACAAAAACATGTGAAAGACGGTAAAGTTTTTTTGCACGTTCTGGTTGTTAAAGATGCAGAAAAAGCTCCAAAAGTAGTATACGATCATCTTAATAATGGTTTTAAAATTAAAATTATAGAGATTGATAAAGTAGAATATGCAGTAATATACGGATTAGTGAATGTTAAGAAGACAAAGTGGTCAAATCAAGATAAATAAAATGATAGACACTAATAATCCTATGTATAGAAGGCACCATTCAGACGAAACTAAGCGCAAAATATCGGAAAATTGTAGAGGTTTTTCTGGAAAGAGTCATACTTCCGAGACGAAGCAAGTTATGTCTTTATTACAAAAAGGTGAAAAAAATTCTTTTTATAATAAAAAACATTCTGAAAAAACAATATTAAAAATGTCTAATGCTGGTGTTGGGAAAAAAAAATCAGAAGAACATAAAAGAAAAATATCAATTGCATTGTCTGGTAAAAAAAAATCTGAAGGACATAAACTAAAGTTATCTGGTGAAAATAATTATAATTGGAAAGGCGGAATTTCGAATGAGTCTTACTGTGACGTTTGGTTAGATAAAGAATATAAAGAGTCAATTAAAGAACGAGATAATTATACTTGTCAAAACCCTGAATGTTGGAAACCAGTTAAGGAATTACTTATCCATCACATTGATTATAATAAAATGAATTGTAAACCTGAAAATTTAATATCTTTATGCAGATCTTGTAATAGCCGAGCAAATTATAATAGAAAATATTGGCAAAATTTATATGAAAACAAAATGGTCAGGACAGGACCAATAGGAATTGTGCATAATGATAGTTCATCCTACTAATTGGAAAAAAAATTACGAAGAGTTAAGCATACCAAAAAATTCTATAGATGTGAATATCCCATCAATATTAGATACGATTTATAATATACTTGAAAATATAAATATAAATCATTTAGCATACAGTGGTGGAATTGATTCTACTTTAATGTTGTTATTGCTTTCAGAATCAAGAAAAAGAATTAATACTTATACAATATCTTCGAGAGAATCCCATCCAGATATACAATTTGCAAGATTTGGTTCTTCTTTTTTTAATAGTAAACATAAAGAATTTATAGTTGAGGAAACATTTAAATCAACGGACATTTTTAAAGGTGACAATGTAGTTAGACAATTTTTTGAAAGTGTATCAAAGTATACAGATAAAATTATTTGCTGTGATGGTATAGATGAATTTATGTGTGGTTATTATGATCATATTCCTCGTTCTCAAGAAAGATACAGTTATTATTTAAGTAGACTATTACCAGATCACTTAATTCCATTAGATAAAAACTCTGGAAAAGTTAAAGTGTATTTGCCTTATTTGGATGATAGATTGATAAATATTACAAAAAATATAACATTAGATAAAAAAGTGGAAGATGATGTAAGAAAGAAGATAATGGTGGATATGTGTTATTACTATAATCAATATAATTCATTTCCTGAAGAAATTATAAATAGAAATAAATATGGTTTCTGCGATGGTTTTATAAAAGAAGATAAATAAGGAAGTTGATTAGTGCTTTTCAATGAAGATTCTCAAATATTGCGAAACATACTTGATAATGAAATAGTACTTCATTTGTATTCTAACGATATAAATTTAAATAAAGTAACTACCGTATCAGATTTTGTGCAACCTATTAATTTTATTCAAAGGATATTGTATGATGTTTTTTGGGATATAGATAATGATACAGCTTTTATTGAAGAAGATATTTTTTTTGATGGTCCTATTGGAAAAGTATATGGTTATTTTACTACAAGCAATAATAATTTAATGTGGGCCGAAAGATTTACAGATGGTCCTTACAATATACAAAGTAATGAAGATAAAATAAAACTGGAAATAGCTTTATTGCTAAAGGAATGTAAATGATTAATATTAAAATTAAACAGTGTAAGGAAGTAGTTTAATTGATAATTGGCCAAGCCATACCAAAGCCCTATAACTTCGATGCTTCTAAGCTGACAACGGGGAACCTTGCTGTTGCGAGAATGCCTGTTTCTGGAAATTGGGTACTTACGGGAGATCTGAATATAGGGGATGCGGGGCTGGCGAATATTATTCATATTGATACGGATGCTGACAGGATAGGCGTTAATACAGCAGCTCCACAATCTATCGTAGATATTCAGGGCATAGGCGACACCGCCGGTATCCTCACATTAGCTACACAAGGCATCACCACAGTCGATGGTGACGAACTTGGCAGGATTAATTTTAACGCTCCATTAGACGAAGCAGGTTCCGACGCAATCTTGGCCGGCGCAGCTATCTGGGCAGAAGCCGCTGCCACTTTCTCGGCTACGGTTAATTCAACTGAACTTGTCTTCGGCACAAACACGACTGGCTTGCCGATTGAGCGTATGAGAATTGATTCTGTCGGCAACGTCGGCATCGGCACGACGAGTCCAAGAGCAAAGTTGCAAGTTGTTGGTAAGGTGAGTATAGGAGATGTCAATGATAGGGAACAGTTGTGGATGTATTTAGGAGGTGGTGCTGATTATTGGGATATTATTCCTGATAGTGGAACAGGAAAAGATATTGTTTTTAAATTGACTGGAACTAGTATAACAGGTTATCTCCGTCTTGAAAGTGTATCGGGTGATGCAGGGTTAACAACAACAGGCAACGTCGGCATCGGCACAACCAGCCCAACAAATTCTTTAAGTGTTAAAGAGAAATTCTCAATCAGTGCAATCGGTGGGCAGTGTATAAAGCTAACAAACAAGACAGGCTCGAACACAGTCAAGGGGCAGATAGTAAAAGCAGACGATAAAGTTGATGGAAGTGGGGGAGTGGATGATGCGTTTATAACTGTGCTTGCAAGTGACCAAGAGATTATTGGTGTTGTTCTAGAGGCTGGTGTCTCAGATGGAAGCGAAGCGTGGGTTGTCGTCGGGGCAATTGCAGAAGTTCTAATGGATACAGGCGGAAGTGCAAGAGGAGATAGAATAATAACATCAGCGACGGCAGGGAATGGAGATGTCTGGAATGTTGGAGGAGCAGTTGCAACTCATTTTCAGGAAATCGGACATTGCATTGAGGACAGAACAGGAGCAGGACTTGCAAGATGTGTTCTGCATTTTAATTAGGAGTTAATTATGGCACTATCAAAACCAATCAGAACAGATATTGAAAACATGCTCTCAAGTGCGGCAGGCAGCCTACTCGTAGCCGCAAACTAAGCAAAAAACGCTCTGGAAAACGTGATTGAAAACATAGAAACCTATGGCTTTGCAGTCACAGCAGCCTGGGCAAAAGACTTTGCAGAGCAAATTCTCGAAGTCGATGTAGTGGATTCCCAGGAATGGGCCGACTCTCTGGTGGCTTTTAAAATCGCAGTGGATTCCGTCTACATTGATATTTTTGTAACCGGAAGCGGAGCAAATGCCAAAAATCTCCGCCGAAACACTAAGGATAGATAGGGGGGGCAAATGACACCAGATGAACAAAACAGTTTCCTGTGGATTCAGATGAAATACGGGCAGATGTGCCTGAAAGCCGAGACTCTTTCAGAACAGGTAGCCGCCGTGAGTGCTGAAAATACACAACTCAAGAAGCAACTGGAAGAAAAAAAGTCTAAAAAGAAATGAGTAACTGGATAACCGCATATTTCGAGCAGTCGGGGGTTCCCAAAACGGGACTTACTCCGACCATCACTGTTTATGACCTATCTGATGATTCGGTCGATGTAAGTGCCGCTGCTATGTCCGAGATTGCAAACGGTTTATACAAGTTTGATTGGGTGGATGCTACTCAAGCAGCAGACTATGATGCGACAAAAGACTATATTGGTTTCGCAGATGCGGCTTCTGCTGATGTAGATGATCGATATGTTGCTATTGATTTTAGAGCTTCTATTTGGAATGATATACTGGAAGGAACTCTTACTGCAAGAGAATTTCAGAGAATTATGCTTTCTGTATTAGCTGGTAAAACTCTTGGTGGAGGAACAACAAATTTAAGATTTAGAGATGTAGCAGATACAAAAGACCGATTGAATGAAACCATTGACCGCAAGGGGAACCGTTCAAACATTGTACTTATAGGGAGTTAGTTAGGTGGGATACTTACCACCGGGGCATTTTGCATACAAACATTGGCAATTGAACGCATGGACTTCTCGTTTTATTCATTGGCCTGGCTTTCCTTCCGGTTTACTTAGAAAAGAAATAATATTAAAGGATTTAGAGGATAGAAAAGAACCTCTAAACATCTTTTATGTAAGCAAGATAGAATTTGGTTTACTCATTGAGTCAAATTCTTTCCTTATAACCAGCCGTAAAGAAATCGAAACTATAGTAAGTAAAGTAGAATTAAAAGAAGTAGACAACTTAAGTGAAGCAGAACTTATACTGCTTTTGGATGAATAGCGATGGCATTTGTACCGGAAGAACAGTTTAGGGATTTCTTAATACGTCGATCACAGTTTCTATTTGAACTCGAAAACGGAGCCTTGCAGCAAATGGTTGGTCCTTACGCAAAAGCAAAAGGAGAAATAAATCAAAGACTTAGAAATCTCATAGATGATACTTCGCAGGGTTTTACTAAAGAGTTTAGAATATCAAGGATGAGAAATCAGGTAGCAGAAATAGATGCTTTATTTCAAGTTGCTGCAATAGATGCTTCTTTTAATCTTGAGGATATATTAAATGAGTTAGTAGTAATGGATTCCGATGTTTATGTAAATATGCTGGATGCTCAGTTCAGTAAGATAGGCGTGGATGTATCAAGTATACCACATAGACAAGTTGATTTTATATTGAATAATAGATTACTTGGTGAGGAAGTACAAAGTAAATTATTTAGGACGAGTGAAGAAATAACGAGAAAGATAAGGGGTGAGTTAACACAAAGTATAATACAAGGCGAAGATATGGTAAGGGCTACCAATCGACTTTGGAAATTTGCGGGGACTAAGATTGGTGGGGAAATGGGTAAGTTGATACAAAGAAGATCGGAAGTAATTGCTCGAAGTGAAATACAGTATGTTAGTAATCAGGTAGCAAGAGCATCCTACGAGCAGAATAGTGATATTATAAAGGCTTTAGAACATTCGGCATCACTTGACCGAAGAACATGTCTCTTGCCGGAAACTAAAGTTTTAACTGCTACAGGATATAAAGAAATAGCTTTAATTAAAAAAGAAGATTTAGTACTTACACATAAAAATAATTATAAAAAAGTATTAAATAAATGGAAGTCTAAAAGAAGTAATTATCTAAGAATAGAATTATCAAATAAAAAGATATTAAACATAACTCCAGATCATGAAGTTAAAATAAAAGACTGGATAGAAATAGGAAAACTTAAAATAGGAAATAAACTTGATACTTTATATAGTGGAATTAAATTTGAAATATTAGCTATAGAAGAAATAAACGAGGAAGTAGATGTTTACGACATTGAAGTTGAAGATGACCATTCTTTTATAGCAGAAGGAGTAACAGTACATAACTGCGTTCAATGCATGAGTCTTGATGGCAAGATATATCCTATGCAACCTGATGGGACCACTAATGCTCCATTACTTCCTGTTCACGCTCAAGGCAGATGTTTTGTAGATAAAAATACCACCATACTAACAAACAAAGGATACAAGCCAATAATAGAAATTAAGAAAGAAGATTTAGTACTTACACATAAAAATAGATTTAAAAAAGTAACAAACATAATAAGAAATAAAGTTGAAGAAGTAAATGTTATTGAAATAAGTATTAATAATTTTGGTTTTGTATTGGTCACTGAAGAACACCCATTTTATAATGTTAAGAAAGAATGGATTGAAGCTAAAAATTTAGAAGCCGATTGGCGATTGAAATGTTATGATAAAGAATTTATGGATTTAAGAGTAACCAGTATAATTAAAAAAACATTGATAAATAAAAAAGGAATTATACTATATAATTTCTCTGTAGAAGATGATGAATCCTACATAGCAAATGGATTTGTTACTCATAATTGCGTTTATATTCCAATTACTCGTTCTTGGCGGCAACTTGGACTAAAGATACCGGAAGGAGTATCCAAAGCACAAAAAGAAAACTTCACAGGCAATCCACTTAAAGACAAGCTAACCTATAATGCTTGGTTGAAGGGACAATCCGGCAAAGTACAAAAGGAAATATTAGGTAAAGGTAGATATAAATTGTGGAAAGATGGTGATTTGAAGTTGGAAAAGATGGCTACTTCAAAAAAGATATTGGGAATAAAAGGACTTAAAGCGAAGACAGAATCGCTTTTGGAAGAAACGATAAGGAACGTATAAAAGTAATAAAACATTAATTTTTATATTATATATTAAACAGGTTTAACAACTATGCCGAGGAAATTACTTGATTGCATAAAAAAAGTCATGGCTGATGGTAAGGATAGGTCTTCTGCTATCGCTATTTGTGTTAAAAGTACAGGGCTTAAGATGGAAAGCGAAGACATTGATAAACTTTTAAATAAGGAATTAAATATGACAAAAAAGAATGTTGTTAAAGCAAAACTTGTAACAAAAAAAGATATTACAGAATCATATACTACTCCTTTTGCAGATATTACAGAAGCAAGTATTGATTCTGATAATTTTATATTAAATGGTGTTTGTTTATTTGGACGAAAAGAAAGTGCTAATCCAAGAATTTATTCAAATAAAGCTGTAGATTCTCTTGTTAATCTTGCAGAAGGCTGTAAATGTTATGCTGACCATCCAACCAAGGATGAGATAAAGCAAAGAGATGGATGCAGGTCAATTATAGATTGGATTGGAGTTTTTGAAGGAGCCCGACGAGATGGTGATAAAGTAATGGCTAATTTTCGAGTAAGGGAAGCTTACTGGGATCTTATTAAAGATATAGCTATTATACAACCGCAAGGAATGGGAATGAGTATAAATGCTCAAGTGCAAGTACATCAAGCTGATGATGGAATGGAGAGTGTAGCGGATGTGGTAAAACTTCGCAGTGTTGATGCAGTATCTGACGGGGCTACGATTTCCAACATCTGGGAGAGTTTAGGAAATAAAATGGAAGAAAACCTCAATAAGGATTCTGATTCTTACCTACTGACAGAAACTACAGAATCCAGAATAGAAGATAAATTTAGGTTGATTGCTGTTGAAGAAGGAATCATTCAAGATAAAATAGATACAGGTAAGTTGAAAGACGAGATTCGACAAGTTACTTGGATGGCAAATGACCTTATTTTTGATATAGTGAATAGTGACAGTAAAATAGACGATAAGAAGAAAAAAGTAATAGCTGTTTTTGATGATCTTGAAAAAGAAATTAGAAAACGGTTAACAAAATTAAAGAATAATACAGAAGGAGAAAATACTAAGATGGAAATAACTATTGAAGCTGTAAAGGCAGATAAAGGAATCATGGAAGCTCTTACCAGTGAATTTGAGAAAAATGTGAATGTGGAAAAGACTGGGAAAGAACTTACCGATAGCAAAGATTTAGTTACTAAGCTGACTCAAGAAGCAAAAGAGAAAGACGCCCAGTATAAAACAGATTTAGATGCTAAAGACAAAGATATTAAAGAAAGTAAAGAGAAAGTCGAAGTACTTGAGTCTGAAAATAAAAAAATCAAAGTTAAGCTTGATGAGATTCAGGTAGTTGAGAAGTTAAGTGAGAAAAAGAATCTTATTAATGGTTTGGTTTCTGAAGCTAAGTTGCATAAAGAACTTGTTACGGAAACTTGGATGGGTACTCTTATGTCTATTGAGGAAACTGGCGAAGGTGATTCTTTAAAGACAATCGAAGACCAAGTTAAAGAGCAGATAGAAGACCGAAAGATTTGTATGGATAAATCTAATAAGAAATCCGGTGAAGAGTTTGATCCTAATAAGAAAGAAGTAAAAGAATCTAAAAGTGGTGAATTTGCTGAAAAGCGGAAAGAGTTCAATGATGATGTCGAAGCTTTCGCCAGCTCAATTAATTAGGAGGAATAAAAAATGGCTGGTAATAATAGAATACAAAAAGGACCGAAAGACGAAGTAAGAGGTCAAGTAAAAGGCAATATAGTTATAGAAGCTGGAGATTTACTTATACTTAATGATAGTGATGGTATAGTAGGGCCGGGGTCAACCGTAGTTCCTATCGATAATTACGTTTATCCTTTTAGTCAAATGAGTGCTACCACCGGTTCTGCTTTAATAGAGCAATATATACATCAACAGTTTATTGGCGTAGCAATGAATGGTTCAAAAAGTGGTATTACAGAAACTATTGATGTAGCTACAGATGGTATTTTTCGTTATCCTATATACGGAGCACCAAGTGCAGTTACTCTGGATGCCCGAATATCCGCTGTATCTGCTCATAGTATTTCAAGTGGATCTTCTAACCAGTTTGTTGTCAATAGTAGTGATAGAGTCACGATTGCTGAGGCTACTACTGCTTATATAGGAATATGTGTAAAAACCGAATCCGGCGCTTCGTTTGTAGATTTCACATTAAGAACTAATTACAATAGAAAATTAAGATAAAAATTTAATATAGTAGGAGGGAGTATTTTAAATGGCGGGTCATAATAGACACCTTAGGGGTGATACAGGAAGAACGACTGGAAAGGTTCATGGTCATACGGTAATTGAAGCTGGGGATTTATTGGTTGGAAATTTTCAGGATGGTACAGTAGGTAACTCAACTACCCAACTTTATGCAAATTCTGATGCTTACGTTTGGCCTTTTTCTCAGGTTCGACCAGTAACTACAAAAACAGAATTTGACGATGTTGTGGCTACTCAATTTGTCGGTGTTGCAATGAACGGCTCATTAAGTGGTGTTACGGAAGATATTGATGTAGCAACTGATGGTGTATTCCGTTATCCGATGATTGATGGTTTTAGTGCAGTTACTCTTGGTTCAAGAGTTTCAGCCGTTTCACCGTCTGCTAATTCTGGAGTCGGTTCTGGTGGTAAAAGTCAGTATGTAGCTAACAACGGTACTCAGAATGTTCAAGGAACTACAGCTTTTTTGGGAACTATAGTTAAAACTGAAAGTGGTGCTTCATTTGTAGATTTTCAGATTATAACTGCTGCTTCTGGTGGTTCTATAGCTTAACGATATGCCTGATGTTTGGAGATTAATAGAAGGAGATAGTAAAGCAGTATCAATAGTTTCTCCTTCTTCTGTTACGGTATGCATAGGTGATTTTATGTTTATTAATGATACAGATGATCTTCTCGCTAATGGTGATTCGGTATTGGATAATTTAGGATATCCGATAAGTTATTTGCGGGTATCCGGTGGTTCTTTGGAATTGAATAAAAGACAAGTTAAGCAGCGATTTTTAGGAGTTGCTCTTGACTATAAAGATGGGGTAGGAGTTTCTGGTCATACAAAATTGATAGCTGTAGGAACTGATGGTAAATATGATTTGGATTTACGACCGGCAAAAACAGTTAAGTTAACAGATTTTTTTGGGCCGAGTGGAACTTCTTCTGGTAGTAATATGTTTAACCAAAAAGTAATGCAACTTGAATCGGGAAATACTGAATCGGCTTTTGGATATTTTGTTGAAAGAAAACAAAGTGCTCGAACAGCCGAAGGATTTATATACAGTATATTTAACCCGATAGGATTTGTTAGATAATATAAAGGAGGAAATACTAAGATGTTTCAGAATAAAACTGGAGTTGCTTTAAAAGATTTATTGGAAAGTAAAAAGACAGAAGGCGCTTGTGCTATTATTAATGAAGGACTTAAAACCAAAAAGTTTACTCCCGAAATTTTTAGTTTAAAAGAGATTTGGGAAGCTTGTCAAGAATATGAAGGACAATCAACTAATGTATTGGAAGCGATTGTTAGTTCTTCTTTTCCAAAAATTACCGGTGAGTTGATTAACGCAAAGGTTATTGCTGGTTATGATGATGCTAAAAAAGTAGGTGATATGCTTACTACTACCACAAGAAGTAATCAGAAAATTGATACTTATGCTGGATTTACAGCGGCTGAAATGCCGGATCTGGTTGCGGAAGGTGCAGCTTATCAGAGTTCTACCTTAACAGAGAAGTATGTAACTGCCGAACATTTGAAATATGGTAAAATGTTAGATATTACCGAAGAAATGATTATGTTCGATCAAACAGGCATGATTCTTCGTAAGGCACAAGGAATTGGCGCAAAAAATGCTCAATGGCGTGAAAGCCTTATTGTGAAAGGTGTTCAGGATTTAAATACTAATGTATATCGTCCTGCGGGAACTGCTACGGCCCTTTATAGTGCTACTAATGGTAATTTAGTTACTACTAATCCGTTTGGTGAAGCTGGTATGGAGAAAGTGCAAAGAACTATTCAGCTTATGACGGATGATAGTATAGGTACTACGCCGGATGACTATATTTTTATCAATGAAGATAATGCTATAGTACTTGTTCCTCAAGAGTTACGATTGGAAGCATGGCAGTTAGCTAATGCTGTTCTTACCCCTGAAAGTGGTGAGAATGCTCCTAACTGGTATAAGGGTAAGTTTGAGGTGGTTACTTCTCCTTGGGTGACAAGTAATGATGATACTACTTGGTATTATGGAGATTTTAAAAATACTTTTACTTGGTCTGAAATTTGGCCTTTGCAGATGATAGGTCAGAGAGCTGGTAATGATGCTGAATTTGAGCGGGATATTAAAGCACGATTTAAAACGCGTTTTTTCGGTACTATTCTGGCCCAGGATTTTCGATTAATTTATAAAAATACGACGTAGTCTTTGTAAAACTACGGTATAAAAGGGTTTACACTGATTAGTACTTATAAAACCACTATTGATAAGGGTTTATGCGAATGCGGCTGTGGAGAATTTGTTTCTAAACCAGAAAACAAGTTTCTCCACGGTCATGGTAGAAAAGGTAAAAAATCTACTGAAGAACATAAACAAAGACAATCTAAAGCTCTCAAAGGGAAAATTCCTTGGACTGCGGGTTTACGTCTTTATAAAGGAAAATTTGTACCTATAGAAAAAATAAAATATTCTTTATGTAAATGTGGTTGTGGGAAAAAAGTCAATAATTTTAAAAGAAAATATATTCTTGGTCATAATTCTTTTGGTAATACAAATACCAAAGGAATGGTTCCTTGGAACAAAGGTTTAAAAGGAGCTCAAGTAGGTTGGAACAAAGGTTTGGGAAAGAAAAAGATTTCTATTTCTTGTAAATGCGGTTGTGAAGAAATGACGGCTCTTGGAAGTGTTTACATATCGGGTCATAATACAAGAGGTAGAATAAGTTCTCCAGAATCAATAAAAAAAAGAACAGAAAAAGTTCTTGGTCAGAAAAGACCTAATGGAAATTGGAATCCGTGGTCAACGGGATTAACAACAAAAAACAATGAAACTGTAAGAAAATTAGGTCGCTCAATTTCAAAGACAATGAAAAGAAAGTTCAAATATGATAAAGAATTTTTACTTGATTTTCGGAAAGCAAGAGATGCTTCCCCCAACAAATTAGAAATCTTTATGAATGAGTTACTTCAAGATATGTTTCCTAACGAGTGGAAATTTGTCGGAGACTTTGATACCTTTATAGGCGGTAAATGTCCAGATTTTATTAACGTAAATGGTAGGAAGCAAATTATAGAAGTCTTTGGAAACTATTGGCATAAAAAAGAAGATATAAAAACAAGAACAGATCATTTTAAGCAGTATGGATTTGACACTTTAGTTATTTGGGAAAATGATATAAATAAGAATTTATCAAAAGTCAAATCCAAGTTAGTTAGTTATTCAAGGAAGTAAAGTAGTTAAAGGTTTCTCCTTTACTTCCCTACATATTGTTGCGGGATAGCTCAGTCCGGTCAGATCGTCGGGCTCATAACCCGGATGCCGTAGGTTCGAATCCTACTCCCGCTACCAAAAAGAAGAAAGTATAGATGGTGGTTAGCAATTTCTCCCATTGAACAAAAATAATAATAAGGAGAATTAGAAGAAATGGCAAGAGGAAGAAATCCTAACAAAAGAGGAACTCGTTGGTGGGGTCCTCAATCAGGCACAACTTTTTTCACACAACCTTCTGGAGTAACAATAGATAATACAGGTATTGCCGTAAATGCTGGCAATATTAGTGTTTTAGAATTAAGCTATCTTGATGGAGCAGGTGGAGATGTGGTTGCTTCTGATGCAGGTACTGGAATGTCACTTACTGGCGCATCTGTAGCATGGGCTGGTACTACTTTACAGGTAAGTCATGGTTTTAGTGTATTGCAAGGTATTACAGCTATATTTTCTGGGCCTACTGCGGCTACTGGAACAAGTCCTATTAATTGTCATATTATACAGAGTACTGGTGGAGATGCGAATAGTACCGTATCTGTGGTTGCTTTGACTACTTTTAATAGTGGGGCAAGTACTAAATTGCATGATGGTGGAGCTACTATATTCTGGACCGCTTTTGGTATATAAGGAGGAATTGAAAAATGGCAAGATCAAGGAATCCTAATAAAAGGGGTACGAGAATGTGGGGGCCGATTTCTGGAACTACTTTTCAGACTCAGCCTTCCGGTGTTACTATTGATTCAACTAATGGTATAGAGGTTGCTGCTGGAACTATTAGTCCTACAGAGTTTAGCTATTTTGATGGTGCTGGTGGTGATGTACTGGCAAGCGATGCGGGAACTGGTATGTCTTTGACCGGGGCATCTGTGGTTTGGGCTGGTACTTCTTTAAATATAGTTCATGGCTTTACTACTCTTCAAGGTATTACAGCTATATATACTGATGCTACAAATAGATCCGATGCAAGTCCTGTGAATTGTCAAATTATTCAAAATGCTGCGGGTGATGCAAATGGAGCGGTCTCTGTAATTGCTGTAGTTCCTTATGATAATTTAATAAGTACTGCTTTGGCTGCTGCTGGTGGAACTGTTTTTTGGACAGCTTTCGGTAAATAAAACCTTTAATTAAGAATACAAAGGGAGGAGTTTAGTATTGATTTCGTTTTGGAATCTTCTCCTCCCTTTTTTATTATATAGGAGTAAACAAAATGAAAATATTCAGTCAAGTAGTTACCTCAGCAAGTTCAGGAGTATGGAATTATAGTAATGCTATTGATTTAACAAGATACACAGACAATGGTTTTTTTAATCTTGAATGGAACATTACAGGAAGTGGAAATAGTATAGCTTTTAATTGGAGTGGCAGTAGTTCCTCAACCGGGACTTTTACAAACAGTACGGATACAGTAATAAAAACAGCAGGAACAAGTATAAGTGGTCCTAATGGTGATGGTAGGGATTTTAAGAGTTTTGAACCTAATCTTTTTCCATTCATAAAAATAGGTGCTCAGGCTGTAGGTAGAGATAGTGCTGCTGGTACGGTAACTACTGCCTTGGCTTGTACTCTAATGGTTGATTAAGGAGCTATGATATGAGTAATAGATTGGGATGGGATAAACTTAAAAGATTATTGAGTAGTGGAAATACATGGACTGGCAATCAAACTTTCAATTCTCTTGTCTATGGACCAATTAAAAGTTTGACTACTGAAATAAAAAACTTCACAACCACCGAAACAAAATCGTTTAACATAACAGGATTTGATGGGAATAATTTTTATAGTAAAAGGATAAGTTTATTTGTTAGTGATCAGGGAGCAAGTATAGATCGAGATGAAGATTTTAATATTCGTTTAAGTCTTTATAATTCAGATTCTGCTACTGAAGACGAATTGATTGATGATTTTTCAGCTAATCTTACTTACACTCAGATAGGAAGTGCTGTAACTGCTGCCGGAACAAGTATTATAGTGGATGATAGTTCAGGTCTTGTTCAGTATAATTTCATACAGATTGGAATAGGCGGAACTACTGAAAATGTTAGAATTACAGGAACTCCTACCGCATCTGCTGTATCTGTATCTGTGATGGCTTCTGGTCATGCAGCTACTGAAGGTCTTACTCGTATAGCTGAGATTACTACACCTGTATTTTTTAATGATTTAGATAGTACAGGAGAAGTGCATGGTAAATTGGAAACTTTAGGTGCTCCTAATGATGGAGCTACTATTACTGTAAAGATAGAATATTAATATGCCTATTAAATTAAGAGATAGTTTTTATCAACGGTACAAAGTTTTGCCTACTGGTTTGGTATTATGGCTTGATCAGCTTGATGCTCGTAGTTATGGTGATACACAAAACTGGCTCAATTTATTAGGACAAGGAAGAGGTCAGTCTTCTATTGAACAAAAGACAGGAGCAAATCAACCAGACCTTGCTTCTACTTACCGAACATTCAATGGCACGACCGATTTCATGCAAGAAGTAGAAATCGACGACGAAACCGGCGTAACCTCACACCAATTAGCCACCGTAGCGACCGGGGCGAGATACCTGGGCGTAGGTGTTGATTGGAGTCCTTACGCAACCGAGTCCGGCACCCGAGCATACCGAGCCGTTTGGCACAGCACAGGGAAAGTCGCATGGGCGTATATAGGTGGGGCGGATAGTGCGGAGGCGTTTGGGGCGAACATGTACGATGCAGGGAAGGGCGTTTTTACTGCGACTACAGAAAGCTGGGAGAAAAGCGCAAATGCTACGCTTGCCAATGATGCTGGCAGGCTTAAAGTCACGGCGGCTGTCGGAAATTCAAATGCATGGATTGACTTGAAAGATGCGAAAGATCTTGATGCTGATTTAGTTGTCGGAACAACTTACAAATTTACATTTACGACAGAAACCGATGAAGGGACCATCGTCTATAAAATACGAGATGTTGTTAATGGTGTAACAGCATGGACTAAAACAGCTTCGTATAATGGTTCCCCGACTACGATAGAGGCTATATTCACAGCCACCCATGCGACAGGTATGGAGTTCCAACTTGCGGGAGTGGACGCTGCCGATCAGGTGTGGATTGATAACACCACTATTGAGCCAGTAACCGCCTTCGGCACCACAGCCGTAAAGCTCTACAACGCCAAAACCGGAGGCGCACAAACGCTCGTAGGCGACACCGGAATAGACGCAAACGCAATCACAGCCTTAGAAATATACAAGACCGACCTGGCGATTACCGGGGATATGACTGTGCTGATGTGGGTTAAGCCGGATGATGGGCAACCGGGAACCGCTGAAACGCTCATGAATAAGTCTACTCAATCTAATGTCGATGGTTTTAGGTTTTCAATAGCAGCAACCGGTAAAGTAGAGTTTAGAGAGCAGAGCAATGTAGAACTAACAGATTCGGCAGTATGGGCAAATGGAGCGGCATCAGCATTCAATCAAGTCGGATTTGTTTATGATACTTCTGGCCCTTCCGTTGTTATCTATGATGATGGGTCTGTTGCGGCATCATCAACAACAGTCGGAGCTATTTCATCTGCCCTTTTAGATGTAGCCAACGCTATGCTTGTTGGCGCATTTGCTGCCCCACAGCGATTTTTCAACGGCCAAATCGGGGTGGTAATGATTTTCAACCGGGCGTTGAGTGCGGCGGAGATTCAAAATATTTTTAATGGTGATAGAAGTAGGTATGGAATATAGCAATGCATCTAATAATGATGGTACTAATGAGTGATTGGACTTGGCTTGAAGAAATGGAAGAAGTAAATCCCGATACTGGATTTATGGAGGGAACTGGCAAATACATAAGACAATACGGAGAATTTTGGAACTTCATGCAAGAGCAATCAAACATAATGACTCCTTCTTTTGAAAGGATGATAGATATTAATCCTCCTATCTACACTAAAGACAATAACGAATATGGATTAATTCAAGTAAATAGGAATAGAGTATCCGGTGACTTAACTGCACTGGAACAAGAACTAATCAATAAAGAAGTAACTTTTGAAGCAGCCGTAACTGATAATCCAAAACAATGGATAGTAGATAACAATTTTGTTAAACCAATAGTTGAGGAATAATAATGAATGGGATAACAAAGGAGACTTACCTTAAAGCTACACCGGAAGTTAAGTTAGAATTACTTTTTGATTTACAATTAGATACTCATAAAAATATTACAAAAATACTGGAAAATGAAACAAAAGATAAAACAGAAATACAAGTAAACAAATCAGCAATAAAACGTCTCCGAGGTTATATATTTTTCGCACTTGGTTTAGTAGCTTCAGTATTGGGGATAAAATGATAAAAGTAAAAACTAAAATACTCTTTGGTGATTTGTTAATGGTTAGTTATCATCCTTTACTCATAATAATGATTTATGAAATTGATAGTCGTTTTAAAGAAGTAATGGTAACAAGCGGTTATAGAAAAAATGATGAAGGTGTACATGGAACAGTAAATCCATGCAGAGGTTTAGACATTAGAAGTTGGATTTATGATGATCCTCAATCAATAGTAGATTTTATTAATGATCGATTTACTTACGATCCAAAAAGACCAAAATATAAATGTGCTTTATACCATGATGTAGGTAAAGGCAAACACATTCATTTACAAACACATAAGGATACAGTCTATGAAAAAAACGCTTAAACTATATTACAAAAATAGGATTAAACTTTCTACAGGTGATGCTTTGCAATGGAAAAGCAATACTGTATTAGGATTCATGATAAGATTATTTGCAAAAAGTACTAATACAAAACCTTGGAATATCGTTAACCATACATCGCAAGTAATAACGTTTAATGAATATGACAGTGTTCGGAAATACACTACGGAAGCTTTAGAAAAAGGAATAGATTTAAATTTACTTTCAAGAAGACTTAACTCTTATAAAGGAGAAGTTTGGTGTTTACCTTTAAAGCTAAAATATAATCATGTAAGAAGAGATATCGGAAACATTGCTTTATCACATATGGGAATTGAATACGATTACGGTTCTTTATTTAAACAAGTATTAACAAGAGTTAAAGCAAATAGAGAAAAACTATTTTGCAGCGAACATTATTTTATTACAGTTAAGGAAGCTTTTAAAATAAACGGAATTGAGGAGTTACAGAATATTACAATAGCTCCAAGACCCTGTGATATTCCTTCACTTAATATTTTTGGTAAACCTATAAAAATTAAATAGAAAGGCAGGTGATGTTTGCTCCTTCTGCTGTTTGCTTTGACAATAGCAATTGCACCTTTGATATTTTGTCCAATACGTTTTTCAGATGGTTTCATACTACCTCAGATCGGTTCTGCTGCGGTAGGAATTTCTTTGACAATTTTAGCTTTAATATATGTAGGTTACTATCCTATAAACATATCATCCGTTTTGGTGTTTCTTTATTTCGTATACTACATGATAAACACAGGATGGTCTACCGTACAGCATAATAGTATGAGAGAAATACCTCTTGTATTTCTTTCGGTATTTGCTTTTATAATTGCTTCTTCTTTGTTTGCTGTAGAACTTAACATGGTAGCAATTTCTTTAGCTGTATTTTTTGTTTCTACCGTAACAGCTTTATATGGTATAGGTCAAAAGTTTTTATTTGATCCTTTGTTTCCAGAAAGAGTAATAAGCAGAAAAAAAGAATTCATAGAACATTTGATAGGTTGGAAGTTACTGAAGAAAGGGGAGGATATTTGGAATGTTGCTAAAAAAACTGATAGGCTTGATTGGCAATTACCACATTTTTTTAAGAATAAAAAGTTTGCCGATAGTCGAGTCATTTCTACGTTTGGAAATACTAACTTCGCATCTGGCTTCTTTTGTGCTTCGTTACCATTTATATTGTTTCTTTGCATTAAGGTTTCCTTATGGTTTTTGATTGCGTTGGCTATAGTGGTAATAGTTATGTGGATGACAGAAAGCAGAGCAGCAAGACTTTCTTTATTCGCATCAGCTTTAGTTTTTATATTGTTGATATCACAAAAAGGTTTATTGTTTGATTTCCTATTTTTAACTTTTGGTGGATTGAGTTTTGAAGTACTTGCTTTGATATTAATAGTGGTTGCTTATTTAGGTTCGGAGTTTTTAATAAGAACTCATAACAAATGGAAATCGTTAGCTGAAAATACACCGTTAAATAATACTTTGGACATAGAGGAAACCCATCAAGACCATCCGGCAGCGCATTTGCGTTTCCGGTTTAGATATTGGAGAGCAGCATGGGAGTTAATAAAAAGAAAACCTTTACACGGATTTGGACTTAGGACTTATAGAAAGGAGGTATACCAGGCTCAAGCAGATCTTAATAGAAAAGATGAAGGAAAGTTTTTAGGGGAAGCTTACCAAACACCACAACCAAGAGAATGTCATAATGATTTTATTGAGAACTTTGTAGAAGGCGGTTTCATAGGTGGTTTACTTTTCTTGGCTATAGTAGGTATAGTTATATACAATGGTTTTATTTTTGCCTTTAGTACAGTAGCAGTAAAAGATTTCTTGGTAATGGCTGTAGTATTGAGTGGTTTGGTAGCAGGATTAGTAAATGCGTTTTTCTTTTTTCCTTTACGACTTGGTTCATCGGCTCTTATGTTTTGGACGAGCCTTGCATTAGTAGAAGGAATAAGTGGAAGTGTTAATCTTTTTTATTTACCGTTTAATTGGTTTGTATTTATTGTGGTTGCTGCGATGCTTGCCGCAATGCTTTGGGAAGGAGTAATAAAACCGAATATTGGTAATTATTGGTTTACTCGATACCAGTTGGCAAAGCATCCACAGAATAAAGAAAAACATATATCAAAAGCAGTTGATTACGCACCAAGGGAAACAATATATCAAACTCATAGACTTATCAGTTACTTGTTTGTTTTTCCAGATGAATCAGAGCAATGTGCAGAAGTAATAAGGCAACACTACGATGGAATGACTCCTGCATGGACGATGTTCCTAAATTCGGCAAGGGTAAAGATAGCGAAGAAGCAATATAGTGATGCATTAAGGATGTATCAGAATTCTATATATCATCTTCCATCTTTTGAGCAATCTAAACGGGAGTTAAGTAAGGTTTTTCCTTATGCTCCTTTTACTCGGAGGAAAATAATATTGAAAAAAGCATCAGACGAATCCATTAATGCTATAAATTTATTTAAGACTAACATTAAAAATGAAGAACTGAATATACAACTTAACAACGAAAGAATACTTAATGTAGTACAAACTGAAAAAGTAAAGATGAATGTACCCCATGAATGGCCTTTTGACTTTAATCAAAATATGTTTATATCACCAACAAACGTACCAGAAGGCTCACAGGTAATTGAGTTAGGACTTACTCGAATACCTATAGTTATTAACCCTCAGCAACAGCAACAACAGCAGGAAGGAAAACCTAACAATGGCTAATGAAGTAAAAGAAGAGTTAATAGAAGAAGAAAACAAGACACTTGCTATTTTACAAGAACTTATAGGCAATGTGGTTGAAGATGAGAAAAATCCCGAACGACTTTTAAATGAGTTTATGTCTAAAAGTTGGAAAGGGAATAACGTTTACGGAACAGCTAATACTGCTGTAAACCTTGCTATATTAATGGAGTTGAGAGAGATAAAAGGATTATTGAATAAAGAAGAAAAACCTGTAGAAGAAAAGAAAATTAAACCTATAGGTAAAAGTAATAAAAAAGATAAATAAAAGGATGTGATTGTAAATGGCTTATTCCCTTTCGGCCGGTACTGATGAAGGTAAAGTTCGGGTACTTATTCAAGATGTCACTTCGGTTGCCGTTCCCGTTATTTTTGTTGACTACTACTTTGAGGATGTGGAGATAACAGCATTATTGGATTTGAATGAAAGTGACGTTTGGGCTGCTGCGGCTGATTGCGCTTTCGCACTTGCTGCTCGTTTTGCCAAAGAAGCTATTATAATCGGTTTAGGTAAACAGGATATTTATATAGACAAGAAAAAGAAGTCTGAATACTTTCTTACTTTAGGAAAAACATTACAAAGTAAATCAGCAGGTGGAATAACTGAGTTTGTAGATTCTTTTAATTATAATGTAGATATTTACGGAAATGATTTAACTGAATACATAGGCGATAGATAATGGCCATACTTACCGATGCTGAAGTAGCTGCATTTGAAGAAGATGTAAGAGAAGTAATATATGATGATACAATAGCTACGACTATTACTTATCGGCAAACAGGAACTACGGTAAGTACCTGGGACCCTACTTCTGGTGTTATACCTGCTATGTATACTGAGTCAACTGTATCGGCATTTAAAGGTAGTTATTCACTTGAGGAGATTGAGCAAAGTGGTGGATTGCTTGAGTTCAGAGATGTTAAATTTATTATTATGGGTGATGATGTTAGCGGGATACTTACAATAGACGACATGGTCCGGGAAACTACAAGCGAACAACAATCAGCTACTACTTACCAAATTAAAGCTATAAATAGAGATCCTTTAAATATAGCTTATTTCGTTAGAGTTAGACGATTACTTAATAGAGATTTGTAAGAAGGTGGTGATGATTGCAGGATGGCGAAGGATAAATTTGTTACTATCGATTTTGAAACGGCTGAGTTTAACAAAACGCTGAAAAAGTATTTGAAGGTAAACAAGAAATCAACTTCTGAAGTAATTAGAAAAGTAGCATTTGATTTAACAGCAAAGATTATAGGTGGATTGCCAAATAGAAAAAGATTTAAACTCAGTAAGCAGGAACGAGTAAAAATTACAGGTCGTCATCCTGTTTAAGTTCGCTATGGTAGGGCAAGGGCTGGCTGGCACGCTGCGGTAAAAGGATTGGGTGGTTCATTTGATTTTACTAAAGCTGGACGTAGTGGACGAGGAGTAAAGATTGATCCTGAAGAAGTAGCAAAAGGAAAAAGAGAGGGTGGTTTTAGAGACAAGTTAAAAAGTCGTTTTACTCCTTATGTAGAATTAATAAATGGCGTGCCTTACATAATCTACCTTGAGTACGGGTGGTCACAATCCGCGCCTGCTGGAATGTTAAGGGTTTCAATGCGCGAAATGCGTGGAGAACTTCCAAAATATATGAGTAGAGAGTACATAAAAAATTGGAAAAAATTCAAATTCTAAAAGGAGCATCAAAGTGAAAAAACTATTTTTAGCTATACTTATTTTTACACTGATTAGTATGCCGATTACTTTAAGTGCTGCGGAACTTTGTCCCTGCGGTTGTGGAGCAGAAAAAACCGTATGCAGTTGTTGGAAAGGCAATACAGCTTAAGTTATGTCATTAGATGCCGGAGCAAAATCAGTTAATATTAAGATGTCTTTGGATAAATATATACAGGATAATTTTCAAACTACTGAAGGAATAGACATTGACTATGAAGGATTACCTTTTGACTCTACTGCCAGCACCGAATGGATACAAGCAAGGATAGTAGACATACAAAGTGATTTTATGCGTCAAGCTTCCGGCACAGAATATGGGGAAGATACTAACATCCTATTGTCCTTAAATGTTTTTGTGGATAAGTCGGGAGTTACTATGTCTCATAAACATTATTATTTACGGGATAAGATATTTAATTATTTTAAGGTTAAACAAAATATAGCATTAAGAAGTTATGCAGACAGCGGAACTACCTTACTCGCTTATATGCAAGTAAGGGAAGTCGTAACAGATAGAGTAATAGGAGAAACAAACGAGTACTACCAATATGCGACAGCGTTTTCCTTAGATTTTGTTCGTAAGACAACTGAAGCGACTTAACATTAACGCAGGAATTAATAATATGAATTTATGTAAATGTGGTTGTAAAAAAGAAGTAAGTAGAAAAGGTAATATTTACATAAGAGGTCATTATTTCAAAAATAAAAAATTTACTTCGGAACATAAAAACAATATAGCTAAATCTAACTTAGGGCATAAACATACAGAAGAAACAAAAGCAAAGATAGGTAAAAGGCACAAAGGTAGAATAAGTACTTTTAAAGGTAGGAAACATACGGAACAATCCAAAAAGAAAATGTCAGAATCAACTAAAGGGCAAATTTCTTGGAGTAAAGGAAAAACCGGAGTTTTTTCTGATGAAACTTTAAAGAAAATGTCAGAAAGTCATAAAGGAATAACTACTTGGAATAAAGGATTGCATCATTCAGAAGAAACAAAATTAAAAATATCTATTAGGCATACAGGCAGAGAAATTTCAAAAGAACATAGAGATAAAATATCAAAAGCAAATAAAGGTTTGAAACGCACAAAAGAAACAAGAGAAAAAATGTCTAAAAGTAATGCTAAAAGATATTTAAATGGATTTTTTAATTCTAATCAGTATAAATCTGGCCATTACTATTCTAAGAAAAATGATAAAGAGTTATGGTATCGTTCCTCATATGAATTAGTTGCCTATGAAATGTTAGAACAATTATCAAAAGTTAAAAGATATGAAACAGAACCTTTTGCTATACAATATGAATGGGAAAACTATAAACATAATACTATTCCAGATATACTTGTTACTTATACTGACAATTCAAAAGAATTGATTGAGATAAAACCAAAATATATGTTGGAAGATGAGCAAACAGTTTTAAAACTTAAGGCAATGAAAGAGCATGCAAAAGGTAATGGTATGGATTTTAGTGTTTGGACTGAAAAAGATTTAAACCTAAGTAGTAATTAATAGAAAGGAATTACAATGAAAGAATATGAAGAGATATTGAAAGAGATGGGATTGTCAAGTAGGAGATCAAATAAGATGGCTCCTGACTTGATGAACAGCCTTAAGAAAAGAGGATTTAAACAAGTACAGGAAAAAGTTAAGAAGAAAAAGAAAGACATTATGGAAATAGACAATACATATCTCAAAGAAGATGAGATAGTTGAAGAAGGAGGGAAATAGTAAATGGTTCAACAATTTACCGGCCTTAACGGACAAATAAATATTTATGAACGAGGTATGGCATATCCAGCCGAACTTGGCAGTACCACTCATTATTTGGAAGTATTATTTTGCGAAATGGATTTTACAGGACCTTCTTCACGAGCGAGAACAGAAGAAACACTTATAATGAATAGGGGTACTTTCGATACAGATTCACATTATAATGAAGGGCCTCAAGATCCACGTTATGCACCTTATCCTATCAGCTTCTCTGCACGTTTAGCTGATACGGTCGATACAAGAGCATTAAGTGACTTACTGTCTGCCGCAAGTGCTGGTATAGTACCTGCTGGAAGTACAGTAGGAGCAAGAATACCACTGAACAATGCAGCCGGTGGAACAACTTATTTTGTTACGTTTGATGGTTCAACTACTATAGATGGAAATGACCTTGCCGCTTTTGCTGACAGTTCTAAAATGTCCTATAGAGTAGAGATGTTTTGGGATGGACCGGGCAGTGATTTAGGATACCGCTACGAAGAAGTTTATTTTACTCCTGGCGAACAAACCATTACTGAATCACCAGACGGTCTTATGCTTTCTATAAATGGTCAATGCTATGGAGATGTAACAAGAATAACGGCTTTTCAAAGTGGTACAAGTATAATAGCTTTTAGTTAATTATGAAAGGGATAGGGTAGCTCCCGAAACCAAGATATCTCCATCTTGTTTCCCTTTTATTCAATAGGAGATAATTACAAGGAGAAGTAATGAGAAGAATATATTGTAAGTGCGGTTGTAAAGAAAAAGTAAAACCTGGAAATAATTTTATTCATGGACATAATGGTAGAGGAGTTAAACATTCAGAAGAAACACTCAGAAAGATAGTTGAAACAAGAAGAACTAATGGTAATTACGTAGTTACCGATGAAACAAGAAAGAAAATGTCATTAGCTAAAAAAGGAAAGAAGAAAAGTCCTTTATCAGAAGAAACTAAAAAGAAAATATCAGATAGTAATAAAGATAAAATTATATCTGAGCAATGTAAGAAAAGTATATCAAATAAAGTAAAAGAGCTTTGGAAAGATCCTAAATATAGAAATAAAATGATTACTTCAGCTAAAAAACATTGGTCTAAACCAGAAAGTAGAAAGAAAAGTTCTGAAAAAGCTATTGAAAGAATGAAAGATGGGAAAATAAAAAATAAAATAAGAAATACTTTAGTGCAATATCATAAAGATAATCCAGGATTGTTAGCTGGTGAAAATAATAATATGTATGGTAAGACTTATGTATGCTCAGAAAAGAAAAAGAATAAAATAGCTGTAGCACTTATTGAGAAATATAGAAGCACAGAAGAAAGAATTAAAATGTCTTGCTGGCATCAAAATGTTAAAAGAGAAGAATGGAAAGGGTTTGCTACAGATCAACCTTATTGTCAAGAATGGACTAAAGATTTAAAAAATTATGTTAAGGAACGAGATAATTATATTTGTCAAAATGAAGACTGTTGAAAAACTTCTGATGTATTAACAGTACATCATATAGGTTATAACAAGAAAAATTGTAATCCAGAATATTTAATTACCATATGTAGTAGTTGTAATAGCAGAGCTAATGGTAATAGAAAACATTGGAAAGAATATTATAAAAATAGGGCGATGAAAAAGGAGTAAAAAGACAATGACAATCACATATCAAGGGATCAACGGGGTTTTGCACCTTGCGGAGTTTGGAAATAATGGAACTACCCGTTATTTAGAAATTCTGTTTTGTGAAATGGATTTTACAGGGCCGACAAGTAGACCAAGAACCGAAGAAACTTTAAGAATGAATAGAGGTACTTTTGATACTGTAGCTCATTATATAGAAGGACCAGAAGATCCTCGATATGAGCCTATACCTATTAGTTTCTCAGCAAGACTGGCGGATACGGTAAATACAAGAGTATTAAGCGATTGGATTAGTGGAGTAACTACCATATCAGGAACTACCCGTATATATAGTTGGAAAGGCAAAACTACTATAGATGGAAATACGTTGCCTGACTTTGTAGACAATACAGCAAAACAAGCATACCAATTTGAGATACTTTGGGATGGAACAAATGATTTAGGCTACCAATACAATGAAGTCTATATGCCTCCTGGCGAGCAAACCATTACGGAATCTCCTGATGGTTTAATGCTTTCTATTAATGGTCAAGTTTATGGTGGTGTTACTCGTATTACAGCCCTTGCTTCATATACTGCAATATAAACCTTTTAACTTAAGGAATTAAAACGATGACTGAAGAAAATGTAAAGAAAGTAAGAATAACAGAATTTAAGAAAGGTGAAACTCCTTTTCGTTCAACCGGTATTAGTAACGTTAAAGTGACTCAAGAAGACGTGGTTTGCTGCTTAGAAATACCTATTCAGTCAACAGGTATTTCAGAGCTTATAGATACCTTCAGTGAAAATGCTCCCCAGCCTCCGGCCAGAAATACTTTGGTTAAAAAGGATGATGAGATAGGAAAACAATTAGGACTTAAAAAAGATGACTGGATTAAGATTCCTGATGTTACTGATCCAAAGTACATAAAGGAAAAAGAAGAGTTTGACAGTAATCTTGGTATAGCCATTGTGTGTAAGGGACTGGCTATAGATATTAAAGCTGAGGATGGAAGCATAGTAACCGAGAAAGATAAGAAAGTTGATATTCTTAAAGGTATGGGTTTAAGTGGCGATCAGTTCTCACAGATAGTCACTGATATTACTTCTCTTACTCGTTGGACGCAAGAGGAAACGCGGGATTTTTTCGCTACGAAATTGGGCTGACAGACAATCCTGATTTCGATAAAGTTACAAGTCTGTATGCAGATATGTTCATCTGCTCAGAATATTTGCATTGCACTCACGAAGAATTTAAACGAAAACCTTATAAGGAAAAGTGCAAGTGGTACGCCTTTGTTGAAATGAAAGGCCGTCGAGAAGAACATGATAGAGTAATGCAAAAAAATAAACAACGATTAAAAGAAATGGAAAAAACAGGTAGCAATACAGTATATAATAAAGGCAGAAAGAAATTGATGCCTGTTAAGGGTAGACGGTAAACAATGGCGGGAGAAAAACTCGTTGTCCGTGTAGGTGCAAATCTCACTGGATATACAAAAGGTTTAAAAAAAGCAGAACAAATAGCAAAAAAATCAGCTAAACGAATAGCTATAGCTTTTGCTGGAGTTGTTACCGCATCTGCATTGATAGGCAGTAAGTTTGAAAAAGCCTTAATGGAGACCGCTACAGTTGCTCAAGCTTTTGGTAAAGATTTAGAAGCATTAGAAAAGAAAGCAAGAGATCTTGGTAAAACCACCGCTTTTACTGCTACACAAGCCGCTGAAGGTATGTATGCTCTAGCGTCCGCCGGCCTTGATACCAGACAAATAATTGATTCTGTAGATGCCGCAATGAAGTTCGCTGGTGCTACTGCTTCAACCATGACACAAGCCACAGGTTTGCTCGCTGCTTCAATGAAACAATTTAATTTAGATGCTGATCAAAGTAGAAGAATTACCGATACATATGCTCAAGCTATTACTTCATCTCAGTTAACCACAGAACGATTAACAGAAGCCATGAAAATTGCAGGTACTACTGGCGCTGGTTTAGGTTGGTCTTTAGAACAAACCACTGCCGCTGTAGCTCAATTTGCTAATTTAGGTCTTGAAGGAAGTATGGCAGGAACTAACTTAAGAATGGCAATGCTTCAATTAACAAAAGGAACCGATAAGGCACAAAATGCATTAGCAGAAATGAATTTGACTTTAGAAGATGTCAATCCTTCTACTCATAGCTTTGGTGAAATATTAAAAACACTTGGTTCAAGAGCAATGACAGCAAAACATGCTGTAGACATATTCGGTGCTCGTTCTGCACTTAACATGAAACAACTTTCTGTACTCGCTGCTCAAGGAGCTACTGATTTTGATGGATTTGTAAAACAATTAAAACTTGCTCAAGAAGGTGTAGGAAGAACTTCCAAAATGTATGCTCGAATGATGGATACATTTCATGGTAAATGGAAAATAATGCTTTCTGCTTTTCAAGAACTTAACATAGCTTTTTTCGATACTTTTAAGGATACTGGAAAAGGTGTTTTTGAATTTCTTACTGGACAAATAAATAAATTAATTGATTGGGTAAATACCAATCAAGCCACTATAACCGGCTTTTTTAATAATATGGCTTATAGTCTTGAACGCATAATAGAATCAGGTAGTAAAATGGGATCTCAAGTAGTTCCCGGCTTAAGAGATTTGTTTAGTATAACTTCTAATTTAGTAGCATTATTTATGAGTTTACCAAAAGATGTTTTAGGAATAGCCGGAGCTGGTATACTCGGTAGAATATTACTTGGTGGATGGGGACCTGCTAAGTGGGTAGTGATAATAGCCTCTATTAATAATTTATTAAAACAAACAAGTAATGATATAGGCGAAATACCAAAAACTTACAATAAGGCAGTTGAAGCAGTTGATAATTTAGGAACTGCTTTTAAAGGTCTTTTTACAGGAATGTCTAAAGAAGAGGTTAAATTTGCAATTAGACTTAAAAAAATAGGCCCCGAATTAAAAAAAATAGATAGTATTATAATGCAAACTGTAGATAATTATAAGAAAGCTGTTAAAAAGAAAGAACTATTAATAAGAAATGAAATAAGAAATGAAATATTAAAATTTAATACTTTACTTGAATTGTACAGAAAAAAAGCTAAAAAACAAGTGGATATAGATGAAGAAGCAAATAGAGAAATACAAGATATTATAGATAAAAGGTATAAATACATTGAGTATCGGGAAGATGCTTATACTACTTTTGTTAATGATTCTCAATCTAAAATTTTAGATTTAATAGTAGCTAATAACGTTAAAATAATAGATACTTATTCAACCACTTATGATAAAATAGAAGACAACATAGATACTTATTATACAGCATTAACAACCGTTGAAAATAATAGATTTAATCTTGTTGTTGATACAAATAAAAAAATAGAAAAAGAACACGGAACTTTCATTGAAGGATTTAAAAGAGGATGGGATGATTATTATCAAAAACAGGTAGATACTTTTGATTTAGGAGAAAAGTTAGTAGGTACTTTTACTTCCAATGTTACTGAAGCTTTTTCTACAAGTTTATTTAGCGTTATAAAAACAGATTTTGATAATATAGGCGATGCATGGGATAATTTATTAGATGCTATGCTTAAAGCTTTCACGGATATAATATCAGAAATGGCAGCTAAGTGGATAGCAAGTGGTTTAGTTAAAATATTTACTGGTTTATTAGGTGGTACTACAAGTGGTGAAGGTATATTTCCTGATGATTGGCCTCTTGTCGGTTGGTTGCAGCATGGTGGCCCGATTGGTCAAACAGGAACATACGGATTACATGAAGGAGAATATGTTTTAAGTGCTGAACAAGTAAGAGCAATGACTGGAGGTAACGGCAATCGTCCAAGTGGTGGAGGAAGTCATTCAGGCGATCCTGGAGATCCTGGAGGGTTTGGCCCATACGGACTAAGTGGGGGTTTTACTCCTGGTGGTGGAATGATTGGGAGAGGATGGGGAGTTCCTTCCGGTGATCCTATACAAGATATAATGAGAAGTGCTGCTATGGGAGCTATTGGTGGTATTGTAGGAGCTTTGGGAGGGGCTTTTAATACTGCTATGAACTACGGTTTTAATGCGGCTACAGGTATTAGAGGAAAGTGGGGTGGTATACCACAAGCAATAGGAAGACTTGCTCCGGGAGTCGCCGGGGGATTTCTTGGACCTTTGATGGGGTTTATCGGGGATTTTCTTGGCGATGTGTTTGATATGCGTCAATTTGAATCACTTAGGGACCGTTTTGAAAGAACCGGATATTTTAAGGGAAGAAAAGGATACGCAGAAGATTTTTATGATAGAATAGGCACCGAAGAAGATTGGTCAGGAAGAAAAGCCCAATCAGCTAATTTTGCTTCTGTGGTGGCTGATACTTTTGAAACATTGACTAAAGATTGGGGCATGATAGCCGTAACAAGTAATGCTTTTATGCATGAAATAGTAGATTTGTCAAAAGAAACTGTGATTGATATGACAAGAGAAATCATGGAGCTTGCAGGACATAGTAAAAATCAAATAGCTTCTGATCTCGCAGCTATACAAGGAAACGTTATGGAATCTGCCGATGCTTTCGGTGATATGGTGAATACATCAGTTGAAGGATTTACTACAAGTCATTTGGAGTCTCAAAAACAATTAGAAGAATCTTATGGTATAGTAGAAACAGGTTATATTGATCTTGTCAATGATTTTGAAACTGCTATAATGAATGTATCAAAAGAAATAGATACTACTACTGCAAAAACAATTAGCGATTTGAAAAGTACTGCTTCTAGTATATCTTCTATTGCAATAAGAGGTGTGCAAGATACTGCTGATAACATTGCAGATGCTTTTGGAGCAGGATACGGTGGTTTAGGTAGTGGGTTTGAAGGTGGAGGATTAGGCGGCACGGGCAGTGGTACAGCAAGTGTAGAGCATTATGGTGGTCATATTCCAACAACGGGTAACTATCTATTAAAAGGCGGAGAAGAAGTAATAGCTCCGCACATAGTCAGCATTTTAGAAGAATTAGTATCCACTATTTACGGAGCAGGAAATTTAACAAATAGTAATCAAAGCAGATCGACAAATAATTTTCCATCAACTGTAATTTTAAGACTCGAAGATGGAAGAGAATTAAGAGCTTTTGTAGAAGAAGCCGCCGATGATCTTATATATAGAAGAAACAGAAGCGGTGATGTATCTGAGGATAGAGTAGCTGTATAATGTCTTTACTTGTAGATATAGATATAAACGGAACAACTAATTATTTAAGTCAAGAAGGAATAGCACTTGATCGTTACTATGATGCAAAGATAACTAAGTTTGATCCTCCTCAATATAAACTTGCTAAACGATGGGGTGGATACACAAGATTATCTTTCGGAGGCATATCATTTTTTCCGGACTTGTTTGAAAATGATTGGGTTCCACCTACCTCAAGCAATATAGTAATAAAGTATACGTCTTCCAACATTGATTCTGCTGTTACTCTTTTTACCGGAACTGCTCACATAAGTAAGATAGACAGGACCGAAATTAAATACGACGTACATGGACAAAAGTATAGTGGATCGACTATTTTAGGGGATACTTTTACCGATGTTCCTTTTAAAGATGTTTTTACTGCCTGTGCTGTCACTTTGGGATTATCATTAGATACTTCTTTGGCAAGAAGTAGCAATACAGAGATTAATCATACGGTATCTTCTGAAAAAGAAATAACAGATCTTCTTTCTGATATTAGTGCTTTCTATACACATTCCTACTATATAGATGCTGATACAGATACTCTTTATCTTCAGGATATGTTTCAAGATAACGGAACAACTACTATAACGGAATTTGATTATTTTCCGAGTAACTATGAATTCAATACTCCTGTATCAGTTATTACTTCGGGACAATTTAATTCTGGTGTTACCTATCCATATGGAAAAGGAATAAGTCAAACACCTTACGTACAAACAGCAGCAAGTGCGGGAGTTGCTTTAGCTAATATATGGGAAATATATCATAAGACCAATACAAATTTGAATATACCACTTGTCGAACCATTACCAACTCTTCCAGGACTTAGAGTACAATGGACTGATACCGCGCAAGGGGTTGATACAAGTGCATACTTAAGGGTAAGAACGGTAAGATATGATTTTGATAAAGAAGAAGTAAGAATAACTGGAGAAGGCGAAATAGAATCAGTTTAATATGAAAGTAATATATCCTGAAAAAGTAAGTTCTGTTACAGCTAATGTGGAAGTATCAACATATGAAGCAAGTAATCTTCTTGATAACCATCCGAAAAAGGCATGGAAGTCAAATACCGATACCGGTACTGTTACTGCTACAGTAAATGGTGGAGCAAATGCTGTAGGTGTTTTTGGTATTAGTGGTATCAGCCTGGCTTTGACCGTTAAGGATACAATAGGAAATATATTAGAATCAAGGACATTATATAATTTAAAAGGTATCAATACCTACTTTAGTTTTTTTACTGATGAGTTCACTTCTTTTGATAGCTTTTGGATCGACTATACATATCAAACAGATGAACATAATTTAGTCTTTGAATTTGAAAATACTTCAGGTTCTTCTGTAGTTGCTGGAGTTATAAGTGCCGGAATAGCAAGAACTTTTTACGAACCTGATTTTTCATTAGAAGAAAGTCTAAAGGATTATTCTATAGTAAAAGAATTGAATAATGGAGCATTTTATATTAGAAAACGCGATGTAGTTAAAACATTTTCCGGTCAGATAGAAGTATTAAGGGATAGTGATTTTTATGGATTCATGCAGGATGTAGTGGAAAAAGAAGGATCAAAACCTTTAGCTTGGAGAATAACAGATTACGATAATAATAATTGGTCAGTATTTGCAAGAATGCAAAAAATGCCGGTAGGTGGCCATGATCAAGTCAGATATAGTACAATAAGTTTTAATCTTATAGAGGTAATATAAATGGCTTTACCAGAATTACCTAATACAGGAACGGTTAATTTTGAACTTGAATGCCCTACTACATTAGAAGTTTGGAGAGATGTTATACCAAATACTTCTTCGGTTACTCATATTCATACAAGTGGAAATTCTATTTATATAATGTTTGATTTTGCTCGTTCTCGATTTTTTAATGGATCTGTTGATGGTATGTTAGCTGTGGATAAAATTTCAAGTAATCTTTATTTATGGAATTCGGGAACGTCGAGATATAATGTTGTAAGTGGTGATCCCATCATGGCTGAAGTATTTGATTAAAAGAAAGGAATAAAATAATGGCTTTACCAGATTTGCCAATTAGTGGTACTGTTAATTTTGAAAGTAATCTTAGAACCAATTTGGATGTATGGAAAGATTCTATAGAGACCAGATCAGCTCTTGATCATAGTCATAGCGGAACCACTTTAAATCTTACAATAGCTGCTGGCAGTGGTAGCGATAATTTACCTACGGTTACTACAGATGGAGAATTAGGAATTACTACAGGAGATCATTTTCTGTATATAGGGGATTCAGGAGTATCAACTTGGCTTCGAGTACAAACAGATATTATAGAATTGCAAATTTTTAACTAACAATAGGAGAAACACAAATGCCTTCATTTACAAAAGAAATATTATCAGGGACTACTAATGGAATACCGATTTTAATATCATCAACTACTTTAGATGGAACGGCTATACATACTGCTGTAGGAAATACAAGTGATTGGGATGAAGTATGGCTTTGGGCCTACAACAATTCAAACAGTGCAGTATCAGTACAAATTTTTTGGGCTGGAGTAACAGAACCAGACTGTCGGATAGAGTCTACAATATCTTCTTTGGATAAACCCTTCAATTTAATTCCTGGATGGATTATAAATGATGGTAAAGGTGTTACTGCTATTGCTGGTAGTGGAAATTCTGTTTCCATTAGTGGCTATGTAAATAGGATTACAGCATAATGAGTAGAAGGATATACAGAAATCGGTTAATCAATTCTGCTGGTATTGAAGAAGTAAGAAGGTATTTTCCTGATATCCAAACATTCCTTTCTTCTGGAACGTGGTATCGACCACCCGGGATTGAGTATGTGCTTTCTATTGTAGCTGGTCCTGGCGGTGGTGGTGCTGGAGGTGACCAGGGAGTAGGTTCCGGTGGTGGTGGCTCTGGTGGACAGGTAACAATTGAGATTGTGGATGTCCGTGGAACAACGTCAGAAACCATCACAATCGGAACTGGTGGAGCAGCCGGAACAGCAGGAGGCTCTGCGGGAAGCGATGGGAGCGCATCATCATCCTTCGGGGCATTAGTGTCTTCTTTGCCTGGCAAGGGCGGAATCCTTAACATGACCGCTGCTCAAACCATCAGTAAAATTGCTGGAACAGGTAGTGGCCTCGGTGGTTTTGTTAGTAACTACACTGGCGGAAATGGTCAACCAGGAGGATTTGAAGTAGGAGGTTCTGGCGCTAATGACACTGGAGCGGGTGGCGGCGGAAGTGACGGAGTTGGCGGAGACGGCGAAGCTGCCGTAGGAGGGGGGGGTACATCAGGAACCGATGGCGGTGGCGGTGGCGGTGGCGGTGCAACAGCCGGAGCACAGCGACCAGGGAGAGCTGGTGGTGATGGTATAGTGATAATTATTCCACTTCCAAATTTAGTTACATTACCATAGGAGATAAGAATGAAAGAATATGCAGAAATACACTCGTATGCTGGAAAGGGTCGGGTTTGGGGTACCCATGAAATGCCTGATGGGCTTGTGCCGGAACTGAACCCAAACATTTTTAGATTCAACGTGGAAATCACAAACCTCAATCCGAAACCGGCGGTTGGCTGGAAATACAATTTAGAGACAGAAATATTTTCGGAGCCTGATATTGTTTATCTAAATTCAATTACAAGTAAAGAATTCTTTTTAAGGATGACAAAAACAGAGAGGGAAAATTTCATTAGTTCTGTTGATCCAAAAGTAATACAATTTCATTACTGGTTATCCTTATCTGGAAATGTTGATTTAAATGATACCGAAATTATTCAGGCGATCAATTATTTAGAATCCCAATCTATTATAGGAAATGGAAAAGCTTTGGAAATATTAATCATAGAAGAACAATAAAAATTGATACCATAATCCTATCAAAAGTTTAAATTTATAAACCTCGAAGTTTACAAAAATAAACCCGAAAGTTTAAATTTATAAACCTACCTAACGTATTGATTCCGGTACGTCTACGTCAATCTTACCATTCGGCCCAATCCTTGACAACGAAAATCAAGCCAAATACCATTGAAATCATTGATAAAATTTAAAGGTTTACAATCCTTAACCCAAGGTTTAAGATTTTTAACTTTGATTTTAAAGGCTTTACAGCAATTTCCAATTTCAGCCTGTCTGTAAAGCCTTATCAATAAAGCATCTACGGTAAGGTTTATGATTTTAAACTTTTAGCGTTTTTGGCTATCATTTTAGCTTGATTTATGGTTTTACATATGATACAATACATTATATTTAATCAATTTATTCAATGATTATAACAGTTTGCAATTTATTTTAAAATTTTTTCCTGTTTTTATTGATTACGGTATGAATAATGTATATATAATAAGGCATGGAGACAATAAAAAACATAGAAAAAATAAAAAAAAGCTTGACATTGGTTTCTGTCTCCAATATAATAGAAACCATGATTAAGAAACACATAAACTGGAAAACAATAAGTCGGGAGCGGATATCCTTTGCCGAGGGAATCCGTTTTTTTGTTTCTCAATCCGGTTTGTTCGGCCAGGTCATATCATTATGGTCTGTGTTCTCGGCTTTAGCCACCGAAGACGTACACAATTAATAAAGCGTGCCGGCAAAAATTTGAAGCTCAGTATGTAAGCCGAAAAAAGATGGCGTATAAAGGCTTAGAGATACCAAAAACCACCCCCTAATAAAATCAGTACATAGCACCCGAAATTGATAGTAGGGAAATGCATAAGGCTGAATCCCCATACCACCTAAATCTCAAAGACAGCCAAGGCGTGAAACAAGTCCGACCTTAAAAACAATATCTTTCAAGGAGCATAGCTTAGAGAGCACGTATAAATGGGGCCGCTGAAGTTCTGGCTTTTTGAAAAGTACCTTCCGACTAAAACCCGTAAGATTATATAGATGCTTTAGAAAAGGTATCTGAATGTGATACTCCTATCATGCAATCCTAATCACTTTGTGAACGGCAGGCAAGGGAACAAGTAAAAAGGCGAAGTAGGCGGCTCCTGTATTAGTTGCTAAAATTTGAGTCTATCAGTTTATGGTAGATTGAAATTTTATTAACTACTAACAAAAGGAAAAAACAAAATGAGACCAAAAGCAATGATTATTATGGATCAAATGGGTGGTATCAATAAAGTAACTGCTATGACCGGAGCTTTTAACTTTATGAAAACTGATAACAGTATGCAGTTCAAATTCAAAGGAAGCAAGACTTTTAATTGTGTAAAAATTGAATTGAATAGCATGGACCTTTATGATGTTACTTTTTACAAACTCGGAAAATACGACATCAAAAAGCAGAAAGGAGTTAATGGTATTTACAACGACCAGTTAAAGAAAGTTTTTGAAAGCAATACTGAATTATATCTTTCACTTTAGTTGGTAAAGTAAAGCATTGAAAGACTTTACATCTTTTGTGCTTTGCAGTACTAATTAAATCTAAAACAAAAGGAGAACTTAAAATGAAAAAGCAAGAACAAATAAAAACATTGAAAAGAGCGATTGAAAATTGCAATCTTTTTATCAGTACAGGAAAAGATAATTCAAATCCGATTGTTAAAACAATGGTGAATAAAGAACATGGGAAAAAAGAAGCATTAGAAGCTTGTCTTGATATGCTTAACAATAAAAATGTTTTGATTAATATTTTAGCTGTATAATAAAAGGAGTCTTAAATGAAAAGAATAATTGATATTAAAACTTTCAAAGTCAAAAATAAAACCATCTACATTACAAAGGAAAAGAAAAATGCAAGGCGTAATAACTAAAAAGGACTTCTGGCAAGTCTTTAAGGTTTTCGGTATTCGTAAAGCCGTGAAGCTTATCTTTTCAAGGCAATCGGTTGCACTTAACCTTTTAATCGGATAGAAGGAGTCAATAATATGATAGCCGAAATGAAAAGAAGTATAGCGAATTTGGAAAAAGAAAAAT
>SDBU01000618.1_pt1 | contig 50051 bp, 44 predicted proteins | sample 2277071 | NCBI WGS metagenome assembly SDBU01 (sample SAMN10397929, study PRJNA504765) | marine sediment metagenome | isolation source: marine sediment core GS08_GC12, 126 cmbsf | place: Arctic Ocean: Gakkel Ridge, Loki's castle | collected 2008
AAGCAGGTGCTCTAACCAACTGAGCTAACCGCCCATAAGTGGCGCGCTTGGCGGGTCTTGAACCCACGACCTCAGCCTCCGCAGGGCTGCGCTCTATCCAACTGAGCTACAAGCGCCTCTTTCATTCTTGGCGGACGAGTCCAGGGAGGGAAATTCTATTTTGCCTGGCAATTCTCACATCTTTATCCAGGTTTGGTGCCGAAGGGGAGATTTGAACTCCCATGCCCTTGCGGACACTACGCCCTGAACGTAGCGCGTCTGCCATTCCGCCACTTCGGCTGGTGCTAATTAACTGTAGCTTATTTACTAATAGTCGTCAACTGTCGGGATTAGTTTGCCCCCTCAATCACTCTTAAATTGACCTAGAGTGAAGATACCTTTAGAATATAACCTAGTAATTATTGGAGGGTGGCATATTGCATCAAAAGACGACACTGGATAACGGGCTGCGGCTCATCACCACCACTATGCCTCATACTAGTTCGGTATCTATTAGCTTCTTTATTGGAGTCGGCTCCAGATACGAGACTGAGGCACAGGCCGGTATCTCACATTTTATTGAACACTTGCGCTTTAAGGGCACATCAAAGCGGGCGACAGCCAAGGAGATTGCAGTAGCGATAGAAGGAGTGGGTGGAATGCTCAACGGGGGCACCAGCAAGGAATTAACCAGCTATTGGGCTAGGGTGGCTCAACTCCACTTTCCCCTGGCTTTAGATGTGCTGGTAGATATACTACTCCATTCCAAGTTTGACCCGGTAGATATAGAGCGAGAACGCCAGGTCATCATTGAAGAGATTAACATGAGTAAAGATTCCCCGTCACAGCAGGTTAACATGCTCATTGATGAGCTGTTATGGCCCGGGCATCCTCTGGGGCGCGATATAGCCGGCAGTAAGGAATCAGTGACTGCTGTTACCAGGGATATGATACTCGGCTACCTTAAAAGTCAGTATTTACCTGATAATACTGTAGTTGCTATTGCCGGTAATATCCAGCACCAGGAATCAGTAACTGCCGTGAGCCAAGCTGTAGCTAACTGGACTAACCAGCAGCCTCGCCCTGGATATATGGCTTATAAGGAACAACCGAATCCACGGCTCCAGATTGAGAGAAGAGATACCGAGCAAGCCCACCTGTGCCTGGCATTACCCGGACTGCCACTACTCCACCCCAAGCGCTTTGCCCTTGACCTGCTTAATGTCATCCTGGGGGAGGGGATGAGTAGCCGTTTATTTACCGAAATACGGGATAAATTAGGGCTCGCCTATAGTATTCATAGCTATGTCGACTATCTCTTCGACTCAGGCTCGGTTACTGTCTATGCCGGAGTAGAACCCAAAAACTTGCCAGTAGCCATCAAGGCTATCCTGGAGCAGGTTTCCCAACTCAAGGAACCAATCCCTGAATCTGAGCTGTACAAGGCAAAGGAATTAACCAAGGGGCGCCTGCTGCTAGCCATGGAGGATACCCGCAGTGTTGCTGGCTGGATGGGAGGACAAGAGATTCTCACCGGACGTATTCTCACAGTTGACCAGATAGTATCTATTATTGATGCTATCACTGCTGATGAACTAAAGGAGCTAGCCCAAGAGCTATTGGTTGGTGACCACCTGCGTTTGGCTGTAGTCGGCCCTGTCAGTGATGATGAACCTCTTGAGGAACTGTTGAAGCTATGAGATAGTTTATCTACTTTAACTTCTTTGTTTCCCTCTGCTTCAAACGTTGTGGACTTGAGAGGTTTTTTGGGTCAGTGGCGGGGAGCTTCAAAAATTTTCAACATTTTATCGGTTGCTTTTAAGCCACTACCAGTTAAAATTACAACGTTAGTTTGACCCTCTTCTACCTTAAGAGATTTCTTTAAAGCTCCGACTACTACAGCGGAGGTAGGTTCAACATATATTCCATTTTGTGCCAGAATATTTATCCCTTCAGCAATTTCTTCTTCCGAGACTTTTATTATCTCCCCATGGGTTTGTCTAAGAACCTCCAATATTTGCTCACCACGGATTGGATTTGTGCAAGCAATTCCTTCTGCGTAGGTATGCCGACCCTGAACGAGGGGAGTAACTTTTGTCTCTCCTTTTGTAAAAGCTTCATAAATCGGGGAGATAGCCTCCGTTTGCACTGCAACTAATTTGGGTAGATTGCTAATTATACCCATATCCATTAACTCTCTCCCAGCAAGAGCAATTCCCAAAATTATACTTCCATAACCAACAGGCGTAACAATGGAGTCCGGAACTTTCCAATTTAGTTGCTCGCAAATCTCATAAAAAACCGTTTTCGTTCCTTCTATAAAAAGGGGATTCCAGTTATGAGAAGCATAAAATACTTCCTTGGCTTTTTCCTGAATAAACTTGGCTGTATCTTCTCGTGAACCTGGAATTTTGTTGAGTTTTGCTCCGTATAAATCTATCTGGACTAATTTACCTACTGAAGCACTTTCAGGACAATAAATTTCACAGGTAATTCCAGCCCTGGCACAGTAAGCGGCAATTGCTGCTCCGGCATTACCCGAAGAGTCTTCGATAACTGTTTTTATGCCTAATTCCTTTATCTTGCTTATCAGCACACTGGCGCCTCTATCCTTATAGGATCCAGAAGGAAATAAATAGTCAAATTTCAATAGAATCCCTTTATCAAAAATCCTTCCTTTTATTAAGGGTGTCATCCCTTCACCAAAGGTAACAATATTTTCATCCTTTACTATGGGAAGAACCTCTCGATATCTCCAGATAGAATTCACTTTACTTTTTAAGCTCGCGAGTGAAAGTTTTGGGGGCTCTTTTTCTAAGTCAAAGGCACCACCACATTCACATTTATAGGCAAGGGTATTTACAGCAAACCTTCTATGACATCTGGAGCATATGTAATTAACGTTCATAGCTAAAAGACACTGCTGAACAGGCTCGCAGGGCTTGTTCAGCAGTGTTACCCTCCATCTTAGATTTACTCACCGTGACAGAACTATGCCTTTCTCGGCTCTATAATTATTCTACTAATAAATCTTCCTCTCACTGTAATTTAGTCTGTTATCACGAGGTTGTTGCATACTTGCTTACCTCTAGTCTTGGCAGCAATAGCTTCGATTTCTATTTGAAATCCAAAATGTAAATTTCTGATTGGAACTACAGCACGTGCCGGACGATGCTCACTAAAAAATCTTGAGTAGACGGCATTCACCTGACTCTATAATTCAATATCTGAAACATAAACGGTAGTTTTAATGACTTGATCTAAGTTACTACCTGCGGCTTTAAGTATCTCGGATAAGTTCTTTAGTGCTTGCTCCGTTTGTTCTTCGATCGAGCCAATACGCTTCTCTCCCGTCTTCGGGTCTACCGGTAGCTGTCCGGAAACATAAACAATATTATTATGGACTATCGCCTGTGAGTAATGCCCTGCCGGTTTTGGAGCATTTTGCGTATCACCCTCTTTTTAAAATCTTAGTTTAAAAAATATGTATTACTCAAGTGTAGCATAACAGCGTCATAGAGTGAAGAATCGACATCATTGCCCAACCCTGGGGGATTAAACAAGTCCATTGGGGACCGCTTAGGTGTGCTTGTTCTATAAATAATAAGAATAGCCGCAGTCTAAAGACTGCGGCTATTTAACCTACTCAAGCAAGAACCGATTAATACATACCCTCCATTCCACCACCCATACCACCACCGCCAGGAGGCATTGCCGGCATTTTCTCTTTTTCGGGTATATCGGTAACCAGTGATTCGGTAATCAGAACCATGGCGGCGATACTAGCTGCGTTTTCTAAGCTGGACCTTACCACCTTGGTCGGGTCAATAACACCCTGTTTTATCATATCGACAAATTCATCGGCTTCGGCATCGTACCCAGTTCCAGACTGCTCCTTCTTGACTGTGTCTACTATCACTGAGCCATCTCTACCGGAATTTTCAGCAATGCAGCGAATTGGTTCCTCTACAGCTTTCCTTATGATGTTAACTCCGGTGGCTTCATCACCACTAACCTTTAGCTTATCCAGAACCGAGAGAGCATTGAGTAAGGCAACACCGCCGCCAGGCAGAATACCCTCTTCTATGGCAGCTCGAGTAGCCGATAAGGCATCCTCAACCCGATGCTTCTTTTCCTTGAGCTCAACCTCGGTAGCTGCTCCTACCTTAATTACAGCTACCCCACCCGCCAGCTTCGCCTGCCTTTCCTGAAGTTTCTCCCGGTCAAAATCAGAGGTCGTTTCCTCTATCTGAGCCTTAATCTGCTTGATTCTCCCCTTAATCTTCTCATCTGAGCCTTTCCCCTCAACAATAGTAGTATTATCCTTATCCACAGTTACCCGGCGAGCCCTACCCAGGTCTTCTACAGTAACCGAATCTAGCTTACGTCCCACTTCCTCTGTAATCATCAGGCCGCCGGTAAGAATGGCCATATCCTCCAGCATTTCCTTACGCCGGTCACCAAAACCGGGAGCTTTAACGGCCACAATATTAATGGTGCTTCGCAGCTTATTAACCACCAGGGTAGCTAAGGCTTCACCATCCACATCCTCAGCAATAATAAGCAGGTTCTTTGACACCTGTAGTATCTTCTCCAAGGCCGGTAAAAGGTCAGCTACCGCTGAGATTTTCTTATCAGTGATAAGGATATAGGGGTCTTCTATTACTGCTTCCATGCGCTCAGTATTAGTGACGAAATAGGGGCTGATATAGCCACGGTCAAATGTCATCCCCTCTACATATTCCGTTTCATACTTTAGGCCCTTGGATTCCTCAACAGTGATAACTCCGTCCTTGCCTACTTTCTCCATCACCTCAGCAATCAAATCACCAATCTCTCGGTCTTTAGCTGTGATAGTTCCTACTTGAGAGATTTGCTCCTTGCCCTTTACCTCAGTAGATACGTTCTTAAGCTCATCAACAATCGCCTGTGTTGCCTTCTCAATGCCCTTCTTTAGTGACATAGGCTCGGCTCCAGCAGCCACATTCTTGAAACCTTGGGTAATCATAGCGTGAGCTAAAAGAGTTGAGGTAGTAGTACCATCACCACAAGCATCATTGGTCTTAGTGGCTGCCTCCTTAACTAATTGCACCCCCATATTCTCGAAGGGGTCAGGAAGCTCAATTTCCTTGGCGATAGTAACCCCGTCATCGATTACTGATGGTGCCCCCCACTTTTTATCCAGAGCTACAGGATGCCCCTTGGGCCCCAGGGTTACTCTGACGGCATCAGCTAGAGTGTCTATCCCTCTCTTCAGAGCACGTCTAGCTTCCTCATCAAATACAATCTGTTTAGCCATTTTTATTAATCCTCCTTACCTATACTAATCTGACTTGTCACTTGGACCTCTTAGCTAGGATCTGTTTCTCTTCCAATATTATAACTTCCTCGTCATCAATCTTGTACTCCGTGCCTCCATACCTAGCATAAATCACAATATCACCTTTCTTGATATCCATAGCTATCCGTTTGCCATCTTCGGATAACCGGCCCGGACCGACAGCCAGAACCTCCCCTTCCTGGGGTTTCTCTTTAACAACCGTATCAGGTAAAACAATTCCCCCCTTGGTCACCTCCTCCCTTTCGATAGGCTTAACTACCAACCGGTCAGACAAGGGTTCAAGCTTAACCACCATTACAGTCCTCCTTCCTTAAATTAAATTGATTATTCACCGGGTTATTTTGTTAGCACTCTCACCCCGAGACTGCTAACTACTATATAATAGCGCAAATAGATATATGTCGCAACTTAACAAATATTTATCTATGGCTAATAACAACAACTGAGAGACACTTTGGAGTCATAGTAGCTCTTATTCTCTATAAGACGCCTTTTTAGTATATATGTCGTTATTATTTTGTAGCTGTTTCTTGAAACTTAATAAACAATCTCAAGTACTATGGGTGGAGGTGACGTAGGATGTTCTGCTATAATTTGGCGATGATTATTGACTTCCACACACATATCTTTCCACCCCGGATAAAGAAAAAATGAAGTAAGTGTACTGATAGTGATTCCTGTTTTGCTATTTTGTATTCCTCTCCCGATACTAAGTTGGCTACTGCTGATGAATTCATCGCTAGCATGGATAGAGGCGAAGTTGATATTTCGGTCGTGCTCAATATTGGCTGAACTACGCACGAGCTATGTGTTGAGACCGACGACTATATTCTAGAGTCCATATCACGCTATCCAAGGCGCTTAATAGGTTTCTGCACTGTTTCAACCCCAATCGTTTGAAGCCGTCCTAAATGAAATTGAGCGCTGTGCTAAGGGGGAGTAAGAGGAGTCGGGGAAATGAAACCAGATATACAGTTACTTGATTTCAGGGATGAGGAGGTAATGAAGTTCTTTATTGAGGTAATAACCAAGCATTGTCTAATACTGCTCACCCCTGCCTCTGAGCCAGTAGGTCATGAGTATTCAGGTAAGGAGGGCTGTTACCCCAGATATGCTTTATCCCTTCATTACCAGCTATCCCCATTTAGCCGTAGTCTGCGCCTACTGGGGTGGTGGCTTACCCTTCTATGCTTTAATGCCTGAGGTAAAAAAGGCTATGAGTAACGTTTTTTGATACGGCGGCTTCGCCGTAATATCTTCCTTCATTTTTTATTAGAATCCCTATTGTAACTATGATTCTTTCATTACCTCCCTACTTTCCAGAAGATTCTTCTAAATCCAACGCTCAATAACCAGCTTTTGATCCATGAATAACCTATAGGAATCGGCACGGGATTTCCCCATGCCATAGAAAGCTGCTCTCCTAGAGCCCATAGGGAAGAAGGCATAGGGCTGTGCCACCCCGGCATTAATAGAAACGTTTCCCACATCAACCCCCCTGATGAACTTGCGTGCATTCTTTTTGTTTGAAGTAACTAAAGCTGCCGAGTGTCCTCCCTCTGTCGCATTTATCCACCCTATTACTTCATCAAGGTTATCAGACCTGCGGAGATTAGCCACAGGACCGAAGGCTTCGATATTAGCAATTTCCATATCTGTCGTAACGTTCTCCATTATCGTTGGTGCCACAAAATAACCATTCTTATAGGGCTCATCAACCTTCGGGTTCCTGCCATCAAGCACCATCTTGGCACCCTCTTTAAGCCCCATATCTATCCAGTTGAGAACCGTATCTTTGCCTGCCTGAGTAGTGAAAGGACCAAGCTCCACTGACTCATCAAGACCATAACCAAGCTTCATTGCTTTCGACGCCTTGACAAACACACTTTTAACTTCCTCGTATCTTTTATTATCACCCATGATTACAACCTCATCTGTACCAAGGCAGCGCTGCCCGGTCATGCCATAACATCCCCTTAGAAGATATCCGGCCGCTCTATTTAAATCTTCCGCATCAGACATAATAACTACATGATTCTTGCCGTTGCCATTGATAGATGAGACCTTCCCCAGATTTGACGCCTGCTGAAATAATTCCCGGCCAGCTGAGCTTGACCCTATGAATCCCACCCCTTTGATATAGGGGTGGGATAAGATTTTCTTGTTTATTGTTCTGCCTCCGTGAAGGAGGTTAATCACGCCGGCTGGAAAGCCGGCTTCCTGGAACACTTTAATAAATGCATTCGAGGCTACAGGACACTGCCGACTTGGACTTACAACTATAGTGCACCCACAAGCAAGGGCGTAAGGCACAAAAGATGACAATGCGTGCATGGGAATGTTAGATGGGGGAATAATGAGGAAAGCTCCCATTGGCTCCCATACCCTATATTGATCAATTCCGGTAGCAAGTTGGTCAATATGCGTTCCCAAGAGGGTGCTATACATGAGCGAGCATGCTGCTTCTATATTCTCACAGCACCTTCTCACCGAACCATTAGCCTCCCCCATCGTCCGCCCGTGATCTTGAACAAGAACTCGGCACAACTCATCAAAGTGCTCCTCAACTTTAGCTCTAAGACCAAACATCATGTTGGCTCTGGTTCTCATAGGCATATTACGCCAGGTTTCAAAGGCTCTTTGGGCTGCTTCCACCGCCATATTGACTTCTTCATCAGTAGCCGACGGTAGCTCAGCGATAACCTCGTTGTTGGCCGGATTTGTAACCGGAGCATAATTAGTCGATTTAGGTCCAACCCACTCGCCATTAATGAGGAACCCTAACTTACCATAATGTTGTTTAACCTCTTTTAGCAGTGCCACTTATATAACCCTCCTTCTATTGTTGAGACCGTTTAGTTTTGAAAGCCCCATTTTTAGCTTTAAATCCGTAATAGCTTAGTTTCCCTAAAATCTACTGGGTTAATTTTAGTTCACAATATATCACCCTCTCAGGCTGTCAAGCTTTTTGAGTTTTGGTTGTGTTCAAAAGTTGGTTATTTTTTGGTCAACTTGAAAAAAATCATATACCGCTATCCTCGCCCTTGTCAAGTAGGGGGCGGTTTTTCTTCAAAAGAATTCCAGCCTATTCAGGGCTGGCTATTTCTCGTCTCACATAACCTTCTCTAATAGACTTTAGTTTACCCTTCGCCACCAGTACGCCTTCCAATCTTTGTGGTCATACCTCAGTAACCTGAGCTTCAACAGGTTCTGGGCTCCAGTTTGGCTCTAGCTCATTCCCCTGCCTTTAAACCTTCGGCAGAGCATGAGGTCTATATCCTTTTCTATGCAACCACTACCTACTACCAGGACTTCCCTAGCCCCAATCCCCTCCCTTAAACCCCTCGACCCATAAATTCCATCCCAGTTCTCTTCAAGATAGCCCAGCAGGTCATCTAACTTCTCGGACGGAACATCCACCAGTCGCTTCAACTTCACCAGCCTGCGATGTTCCTCCCTTTTGCCTTCCCACAACAGTTTCGTCAATTCCTGCTGCAGCTTCAGTTCACCAGGTAAGGCAGACCTAAGCTTCTTTTCATAATGCTACAGGTCGAGCTGATAGGTGGCCTTAAGATAGTCGACACCGGCAATGTCACTAATCCACCTCGCCCCATCGCTGATAAGAAGAAGATTTCTCGCTAGGCTCAAACTTAGCTTCTGCTCGCCTTGAATGTAGAGTCTTGCTCCGAAGTCATCGGCACCTTCTATCCCTCCGTAAACTACTTCCTCTTTCAGCCGTTAGCGCTTGTGTTGAACTTTCTTACTCTCTAGCTCCTTACCTGTATACATTATTCCCAGCTTAGCCTCAAAGTCATCTCCCCCTTTTTCCTGAGAGTGAATTATTGTGTCGTTCACCTCGAGCACCACGATTTCCCGCTCTTTGCCGCCGTTTCTAACTTTCCCCCCGAGCAAAAACTGCCTCCCGCCTCGCTTTCTCTTCATCTCTCAGCCTCTCTCCTTCCTCTTGAGCCCAGCGGTGGGTGGCCCGGTAGCCTATCTCATGCCTGAGCGTGGACTTCGCCTGACGATAGGAGTATTCAACGGTCAACTCTAGGGCACGCCGCCTAACCTATCTGGTCGCCACCTGGTAGAGTTTGAGCCCCAGAACGTCATCCAGGAAGAAGCCGAACTTGCCTTTCTCCTTATATTTCACCTTGTGCCTCTCAAACCTTATTAGACCCAGGTGGTGAACAGGTATCGGGGCACTTTCTCACGGCGACTCACTTTTCTCTTTGCCTCAGCTAACTCATTCTCTTTAGCTTCTGCAATACCTTGCCAAATACCTGCTTCCTGAACCTCTCTATTTCCTTTGCCAGATATCGCTCGGGTCTACATTATTAAGTGTGAAAAAGGGTAATTGAGAAGCACCCGCTGACCTCTTTAATCTTTGGGTTAAAGAAACTCAAAGTTAAGGAGGTACAAACGGGTGCAAGATGATTGTATCGCAGTGGCATCAGGATTGCCTGTGCTCGTGCATATGATTAGTGAGACATGACCTCCTTTCTCGGATATTCTTGTCCCCTGCGGTGACCATAGCCCATTGCTCCAGAAATTTAAGTGTGTTGGGGTGACCCCATTTTTAGCACCACTTAAAGTGAGAGATTTCCTGCCTTTTCACTTAGCTTCCAGACTCTTGTCCGAGTAGAATAAACTTGGAACTAGAAACTAGCTTCGAGGGAAATCCCTTTGCCGAGTTACTCAAAAATCTCCGTACATGGTGTTGACAAAGCATTCTCCAATAGTTTATACTGTGTTTTTGGATGGAAAGCAGGGACTTTTTAGGAAAAAGCAAGAACTTTTTCCAGCAAACAGCAAATACTATTTTAGCGAAAGCCCCTGCTTTCTTTTTTTATGTAGTAAATAGTCAAGCTGGTAAACTCGAAAAAAGGAATGTAACTACTAAGAAGGAGGTATTATGGAGCTAAGCCGGAGAGAGTTTCTTAAATTTGGGGGAGGGGGGATGGGGGCTCTCGTTCTACTGAAAGGAGCAGGCTCTATAAGCAGCCCAGGTGTTGCTTCTGGAGCCATTCCTTTAAAGAAGCGGATTGGTGAGAAAACCACCATCTGCCCCTACGATGCCTCAGGCTGCGGTTTTATTGTCGCTGCCGACGGAGACACGTTAGTTAATATTGAGGGAGACCCTGAGCATCCAATAAACCAGGGTGCCGCCTGCAGTAAAGGGGCAAGCCTGGCTCAACTGCACACTGTGGACGGCGAGATTAATCCACGCCGTCTGACCCAGGTTCTCTATCGCCGGCCAGGAGGTACGGAATGGGAACCGAAATCATGGGATTGGGCTATTGACCAAATAGCCAAAAAAATAAAGGCGACGCGCGACTCAAACTGGACTACAAAGGATGAGAGCGGTTATACCGTAAACCGAACTGAGGGTATTGCCTCGGTAGGTGGTGCCGCTTTAGACAACGAAGAGTGCTATCTTCTAGTAGAGATGTTACGCACTTTAGGCTTGGTCTATGTCGAACACCAAGCCCGCATATGACATTCATCCACTGTCGCCAGTTTGGCGGAAACGTTCGGTCGTGGCGCAATGACCAACCACTGGAATGATATTGCCAATAGCGACTGTATGATTGCTATTGGCTCAAACCCGGCTGAGAACCACCCCGCTGCCTTCGGCTGGATAACCATGGCCAAGGAGAGAGGTGCCAAGCTTATCAGCGTTGACCCCAGATTCACCCGCACCTCGGCAAAGGCTGATATCTATGCTCAAATGAGGTCAGGCACGGATGTTGCTTTCATCGGGGGCATGATAAAGTATGTACTCGATGACATGGACCAGCGTCCTGGGAGCTACAACATGGTCTATGTGGCAGAATATACCAATGCCTCCTTTCTTATTGACCCCAATTTCAAGGGTGCGGCTGATTTGGACGGACTATTCTCAGGGTATGACTCAAGCAAACGAAGCTATGACAAGTCGACGTGGAAGTACCAACTCGGCGCGAACGGCATACCAAAGAAGGATAAGACTCTGAAAGACTCCAACTGCGTCTTCCAGCTGCTAAAGAAGAACTTTGCTCGCTATGATGCAAATACGGTCTGTAATGTCACAGGAACACTAAAGGATACCTACCTTGAGATTTGCCAGATTTATGCTGCCACGGGCAAACCTGGGAAAGCAGGCACTATAATGTATGCCATGGGTACTACCCAGCATACCAATGGCACGCAGATGATTCGCAGCTATGCCATCTTGCAGCTATTACTCGGGAACATAGGAATAGCTGGTGGCGGCATAAATGCCTTAAGAGGAGAATCCAATGTACAAGGTTCAACCGACCATTGCCTGCTGGCTCATATCCTGCCGGGATACCTAAAGCAACCTATTAATAAGGACGTGGATCTGAATGCACACAATGCCCGTGCCCTCGCCGGTCTTGTAAACAATGACCCCTTGAGCCTCAACTGGTGGAAGAACTATCCCAAATACATGGCCAGCCTGATAAAGGCCTGGTACCGTGATATTACTCCCAGTGAAGGTTACCAGTACTTGCCCAAGATAACTAAGCCTTCCACTGATTACTCCTGGATTGGGCTCTTCGAGGCGATGTATGCCGGCGTCATCAAAGGGCTTATGTGCTGGGGACAGAACCCAGCGGTCTGTGGTCCCAATGTCAAAATGGAACGAAAAGCTCTTGAAAAGCTCGACTGGCTAGTAGCTGTGGACCTATGGGAGACTGAGACAGCTGCTTTCTGGAACCGTCCTGACGTTAACCCGGCTGACATTAAAACTGAAGTCTTCCTGCTTCCGGCTGCTGCCTCTTTTGAGAAAGAGGGAAGCGTAACTAACAGCGGGCGCTGGATGCAGTGGCGCTACAAATGCGTTAACCCACCCGGTGAGGCGAAGGAAGACCTCTGGATGATTAATGAGCTTGTTCTCAAGCTCAAGGAGCTGTATTCAAAGGAGGGTGGCCCCCTTGCCGAAGCGATAACCAAGTTGACATGGGACTATGGAGGAAGCCATCCAGATGTACACAAGGTAGCTAAGGAAATAAACGGCTACGACCTTACTACCGGTAAACTGCTCGGCAGTTTCGGCGCGCTAAAGGATGATGGTACTACTATATCGGGTAACTGGCTCTACTGCGCCAGTTATACCGAAGCGGGCAACATGGCAGCTCGCCGTGACCCAACCCCAGGGAAATTCGACATTGGTCTTTACCCCAATTGGGCCTGGTGCTGGCCGGTAAACCGCCGTATCATCTACAACCGTGCCTCAGTTGACCTGGACGGCAATCCCTGGGATCCAGAGCAGCCGGTTATCAAGTGGAATCCAGTGACCGGTAAATGGGATGGTGATGTCCCTGATGGTGGTGCGCCGCCAATGAACCAGGGTGGTTACTACCCATTCATAATGAAGCCAGAAGGACATTCCCGCATTTTTGGCGCTCTGGCTGACGGACCATTACCAGAGCACTACGAACCCTGGGAAAGCCCGGTGGATAACCTTCTATCGAAGACCCAAAATGACCCTGCTTTCAAGATATGGGCCTCCGAACTGGACCACAAGGGAGACCGTAACACATATCCTATTGTGGCCACAACTTATAGGGTCAGCGAACACTGGCAAGCAGGGCAGATGACAAGGAACCTACCCTGGTTGGTGGAGCTCATGCCAGAGATGTTCGTTGAGCTCAGCAAGGAATTAGCTGCCGAAAAAGGGATTGAAAACGGAGGCAGAGTTATTGTGGAGACAGCACGCGGCTCTGTGAAGGCAGTAGCAATGGTAACCTCACGCTTTCAGCCCTTTAAGTTAAATGGGCGTGTGGTTCACCAGCTCGGTCTGCCCTGGCACTGGGGTTATACGGGACTCTCCAAGGGTGATAGTGCCAACCTGCTCACACCTCATGTTGGTGATGCCAATACCATGATTCCAGAGTATAAGGCTTTCTTATGTAATATAAAGAAGGCGTGAGTCTAGAGATGAAAACATGTATAAAGGAGGACACTAATGCCAAAAGCTAGGTTGATTGATGTTTCCAAGTGCATGGGATGCCGGGGTTGCCAGGTTGCTTGCAAGCAATGGCACGAGCTGCCGGCAGAACACACGACGCAACGAGGCACATATGAAAACCCTCCTGATCTGTCAGGAAGTACCTGGATAAAAGTAGAGTTTAGAGAGCGTCCCGGGGAGTGGCTGTTCCGTGCACATACCTGCATGCACTGTACTGATGCCAGTTGTGAGAAAGTGTGTCCTACCGGAGCCATATCGCACCAAGGCGAGGTAGTAATTATTGACCAAAAGTGGTGTATAGGCTGTGGTTATTGTGTTGTGGCTTGCCCATTCCACGTTCCCCACAAAGACGAAGAAGAAGGAATTGCCCGAAAGTGCAGGTTCTGCATCGACCGCATCACCAATGGTTATGAACCCGCCTGCGCTAAAACCTGCCCATCAGGTGCGATTCAATTTGGTGAACGGTCGGATTTACTCTCGATGGGGAAAAGGACAGTGCAACAATTGAGAGCCAATGGTCACCCCAACGCCAATCTATATGGTGAAAACGAAATGGGGGGCTTAAATACACTTTATGTTCTAACTGACAAACCTTCAGTCTTCGGTTTGCCGGAAGCACCGCAATTAGCCACTACAACCGCATGGGCTCAGTGGCTGAGTGGTGCTATCGCCGCCGGGGTAATAGCTGCCGTACCCTTCTGGTTAATTTTCAAGCGGAAAAAGCAAATTGAGGCAGAACAGGATTCTAAAGTAGCAGGAGGTACAAGATGATGGCCTGGAGCGCACCGATTTGGATTTACTTGTGGTTAGCAGGCATGGCTGGCGGTGCTTACTTTGCTGCCTTCCTGGCTAACCGTTTCACTGGTGGAGGTAATAGGTCGCTATTACGATTGGCAACCTACGTGGGTATCCCTCTGGCTGTAGTAGGGGTGTTACTCCTGGTTGTAGACCTTGGCAGTCCCCTTCGTTTCTGGCACCTGTTCACTCAATTCAAGGTGATATCACCAATGTCAATGGGCACCTGGATTTTGCTGGCATGGGTAGGTATCGCTGTCATAATGGTTATCTTATGGTGGGTTGAGTATCGCCTTACTGAACAGGCAGCCCGTAACTTGCGGCAACTAACAGGATTTCTGGCTTGGATTAATGCAGTGCTTGCCGTATTACTCATAACTTACACGGGTGTGCTTCTGGCTGTTAGTAATCAGCCGCTATGGGCAAGTACGGCTCTCTTACCTTCTCTCTTTGTTGCCTCCGCTATCTCTACGGGAGTGGCAATACTCATCATTGCCGCCCTAAGCATCAACGCAATAAGTAAGGGAAGCTTTATTGAACTGAGAATGGCGCTCAACCAGCTTTTTGGCTCCACCGATTGGGCAATTCCCAACCGAACAGTGGCACGGTTAGCCGAAGCAGATGTTATCGTAATTCTTGTCGAGCTGGCAGCCCTGATTGGGTATGCTGTCTGGCTAGCTGCCTCTGCCATGGCAGGCGCAGGTGAAGCACTTAGACTACTCACTACTGGAGTGCTAGCTGCACCATTTTGGGTAGGCGTAGTATTAGTAGCCCTGCTTATCCCGTTAGGGTTAGATATTGCCAATTGGGGAAAAGAGATAGAGACAAAAGGAGTATGGCGTGCTGTCATGGCATCATCGGCGTGCGTAATATTAGGTGGTCTTGTCCTGAGAGCGGTGATAACGATAGGAGGACAGATATAATTAGGATTTCCAAGGCCCAGGAAACTACAGAGGAGAAGTGACAGCAGAAACGAGTAACAAAATTTTGAAAAGATTAGAAGAAGAAGGAAAGAAAAAAGGGATGCCGCCTAGGTTTTTAGAATTTTATCAAGGGCTATTTGATATTCAATCTAGCGCTGAAAGGCGTATTGGCAGCGTCAAGCCTGACTTAAAGAGAGAGGCAATCAATGATCGAATAGAACATGGGTTGCCTCTCACAAACTTTAAGGAACTTGCCCTTGACTGGTCGCTACTGAAGGATATATTCACCGAGGTCACTGCTGCTTTTGCCGACTATCCCGACCTCTTTGGTGAGCTACCCAAGAGCCTAAGAGAGCCTAAGTCCCATCCGTCACTAGGCAAGAAAGTGGTTAGGGCATGGTTCGAGAGAGCCAAGTTGCCTTCTGCGATAGCAGTTGATGACGTCAACGAATATCTTCTCCTGGACGCTATAATCCATGCCACTCTCAAGCCCTTTTTGGTCAGCCATTCTAAAGCCTTACTTAGCTTGGTAGACCAAGAGCGATGGCGACGTGAGTACTGTCCAATTTGTGGCGGCCGACCTGATTTCGCTTTTCTGGATAAGGAGCGCGGGGCTCGGTGGCTTCTGTGCTCTCGCTGTGACACTGAGTGGCTTTTTCAACGTTTGCAGTGTCCCTACTGTGGTACCCAAAATCAGGATGACCTGGCCTATTTCACTGATGATGAGGGAGTCTACCGACTCTATGTGTGCGAGCAGTGCCATAAGTACATCAAGGCTATTGATTTAAAGAGTACAGCGTCGGAGGTTTTGTTACCGCTTGAACGTGTGCTCACCCTGGACATGGATAGGCAGGCTCAGGAGAAAGGATACAAACCTGGGTGGGCCAACTTGATAGTATGAGTTGCCGTACCTTTGAGCTACTCTGAAACAAGGAAGCCAGCAAAGTAGCTCATACTTCACATAATCCAGCAGATGGTCTTCAGGCTTTCCCTTTCAGCTCTAGCATACCTTTTATAGGCTACCAGTACGTCTTGTAGAGTCATCACTTCAAATTCCTCGCACTGATTAGCTTATAATAAGGAATGACCTTAGCCGGGGACATTTTATGGGATGAGAATACGGTAACAATCTGACGTTGTGTACCTGTGTCCGCTTCACATATTTCGAATATGCAACATGCGTCCGTTTTGTATCGTCAGGGTCATCAAAGCTTAGACTGCTATTTAGCAGCTAAGGCACATTCAACAATCACTCATGAAGTGACCTCGAAATAATTGAGTTCAATAAAATGCTACACCCTAGTATTATCACGGCGGCGGTAGTTCTCATTTCTCTAAATTGAGTTGTTGATTTTCTGTGCAGGCCCAAATTACTTCGGGGCCCAAGTAGAGCAAGCCCAACATAAAGGTCATCGGTGAAGTGGATCGCGTTAGGAGTAAATATTTTTTCAAAATACTTGACAAAGAATTCTCTATATGATATTCTCTATATAAATTATAGTGAATATAGAGATCAACAGGTTAGTATGAAAATATCTAGAACGGGCGAATATGCATTAAAAGCGCTGATAGAGTTAGCAATTGATCATGATAGGGGTATCAACGTAACGCTGGTTAATGAGGTCGCCCAGCGGAAAGAAATTCCTCAAAAATATTTGGAACAGATTTTACTCAGTCTTAAAAATGCGGGAATATTGGTAAGCAAACGTGGCGTTGGTGGCGGTTATGCTTTAAGCAGGCCCCCTGAAAATATCAGCATAGGAGAAATTGTTAGAGCGGTTGAAGGATCGCTAGCACCTATGGGTTGTGTGAGCACAAAATCGCGCGTTAACTGCCCTGATGAATCTTCTTGTGGTCTGTACAGTGTCATGCTTGAGGTGAGAAATGCCATATCCAATGTATTAGACAATACTTCATTAAAGGATGTAGCAAGACGAACCCTTGATTTGATTGACCAGAAAAACAATGTCCTAAGCTACGCTATATAGGTGAATATATTGAGGAGCTCAATAAATATAAGATTCGTTGAACTAGGAAACCACGACAAATCTATGGGGATGTGTTGCCCTGATATGTGTTGTCCTGCTGGTGTGGGAGGTTCGCCTGTGTAATCAACGAAAAACCTGATTTATAGACGAAACACCCAACACCAAAAGAGGCAAAACATTTTGGTGTTTTTTTATTTTTGAAAGAACCATGCAATTTCAAATGGCATCACGAGAAGGAAGTGTATGAAGATTAGATAGTTCTAGTCGCAAAGAACAAACAGTCGGGTAAGGAGAATCAACGAAGTAGCTGTCCGAGAGCACATGTGACTTTGCAGATAATTGATGAAAGGGGAACGATATGACACGAGAAAAAAAAGTGAATGTCGCGGAACTCAGGAGCCGTGGCATAGTCAAGCTTAGAGATAAGGATATGTTTGCCATATGGATAAAGACGGCCTGTTGTAATCTGTCAGCAGGACAATTAAAAAAGCTAGCTGATATCACAGAGAAATATGCTAGAAGCTATCTCTTGTTCACCACCAGACAAATACCGATGATCCCATTTGTACACTTGAAAGACCTGGAAAAAGTACAGGAAGAGCTTAGTATGGTTTATCTCACCCTAGATCGTTGCGGCCCGACGGTGAGAAATGTCAATGTCTGCTACGATGACAAGATCTGCCCGGAAGCCGTCACCAATTCTCTGTCGCTGGCAGAGAAGCTTGATAACTTTTTCTATATGCCTATGTCACACAAGGTTAAGCTCGGTGTCGCCGGTTGCCAAAAGGACTGCATTGTGTCACGGGCACTAACCGACGTTGGCTTTGTTGGTGTGGAAGAGAACGGCAGAAAAGGATACAACGTATATGTTGGTGGCAGGCTTGGTTTGAATCCTTTTCTTGGTGTGAAAATGGCTGAATCCCTTTCTGAGGCAGAGAGTGTCAGGCTTGCGGAAAACTATTTTGCTCTTCTCACGAAGGAAGGGAAGCCCGAAGAAAGGGGCGCAGACATAATCGGCAGATTAGGCATCCAAAAAGTGAGGCAGGAGCTAATCGGAGACCTGCAGCGGGATTCGCAATTGAAACCGATTGAATGCCCCTCCAAACTGGGTGAGACCGCTACCGACAAGCTTATACTGAGAATACGAGCTACATGCGGTGAAGTTACGTCTGATCAGTTAAGAAAAATAGCAGTCGTTGCCGACAAATATGGAAAGGGATTTGTCCATTTCTCTGTGCGCGGCGCGCCGGAAATACCGTACGTCGAGAAGAAGTATTTAGAGAGCATCAGGCAGGAACTACACGATGTGGACATGGAGTTATTGGAAAGTGGTATTGATAATCTCCAGAGTTGCTACGGTAACTACTGCACTGAGAGCAATGCTGACCCACAATCTCTGCTCAGGAAGATAGACAGACTGGTCACTCATTTGGGTCTTAATAATTTGGATATAAAAATCTCAGCTGGTGGTTGCCCTAATTCCTGTGCAATCACTCCTCTTAACGACATTGGTTTTTACGGCGTTGTGGAGCCCGAGGTGGAAGTTGCTAGCTGCAACGGTTGTGAACTCTGTGTTCTGGTATGTAAGAGGAAGGCGGTAGAGGTAGTTGACGGGGTAGCTGTAATCAAGAGGGAGAAATGTAAGAATTGTGGTCAATGTATTGCAGTGTGCCCGTTTAATGCCATAGTGGGGAAAAGGCGAGGTTTCGCCGTACTTGTTGGTGGCAGAGAAGGTGAGGATACCCGTTTGGGACAGGTCATTGCCGAGTTTCTCTCCGAAGAAGAAGCGCTGGAAATTACTGAGAGATACCTAAGGATGCTGATAGAAAGGAATTTTGATGTGGCTGCGATAATGGATGAAGTTGGTATAGAGGAATTAAAGCAGCGACTGGTTCCAACCACGCTGTAGTTCGTATTATGCATAATAATAGGAGTAAAGGAGATGAAAATGGAAGAAAAAGTAAAGCACGCTAAGGAGTTAATTGATCAGTCAATAAGAAAATACCCCAAGATAGCGATAGCTTGTTCCTTTGGGAAAGACAGCATGGTTGTAGCGCACATCGCAAGGGAAGTTGACCCAGAGATAGCGATTTTCTCAGTAATGACCCAGTATAAGCCGAGGGAAACCTTCGAGTACCTCAGATTAATGAATGAGAAAATGGGTCTCAGAACCACTGTCTACATCGTGGCGGATGGCGTTCCAGAGATTCTCAAGGGAGACTCCTTGGAAGTAATACTATTGCCAACTGTTGAATTTAAGCAGGCAGCTTCCGAGATTGAATCTCAAAACGGAGCTAGAATTTATGCCGTAGACCCGGATGAATGCTGCCGCCTGCTCAAAGTAGAACCTACCAAAGTAGCGGTTAGTAATCTGGATGCCTGGATAACCGGTCTGAGGAGTACCGAAGGCAGAACCAGAGTAGACTATCAGGAAGTAGAAGAGAAAGGCGGGCTCATCAAGATAAACCCCATTCTAGCCTTTACTGAAACGGATATCTGGAAATATATGGCAACACGGGATATTGAACCTCATCCGTGGTACAAAATGGATTACCGCTCTATCGGCTGTGCCCCGTGCTCCAATCCAGGTGGGGAACTTGAGAGAGACGGTCGGTGGAAAGATACCAGTAAGTGCGGTGGCGAGTGTGGTATACACACACAGAGACTGAGATAAGAAACGGCTAGGGAAGAGCGGGGTTATCAAAATAGGAGAATACGAACCAAATAGACCTGGCACCACGCGGAGCGAAATGGATAGTCACTGGAGAAGTATCATAAAGTCAATAACATGGCGACTAATTGCCGTAGCCGTTACTATGTTAATTTCCTACATCTGGTTACAAGAATGGAGAAGCGCTATTGTCTTATCATTATTGGCTAATGGTATTAAGGCAGTTCTTTACTATTTACACGAGCGGGGATGGAATAGAATAGACTTCGGCAGAAGGAAGTTGGTTTCAGAGGATTATCAGATATAAGGGGATGAATTTATGGGGTACAAAGTGCAGAAATGCGACCACCAGTTAAGGGTCTATTCCGACATTACGCAACTAATCGCCAGTCCGGAAAACCCAACGCCAATAGTCAGGCTAAACAGGATCAACCCGAATGCGGATTTCAACATCTATCTTAAGCTGGAAAGATATAATCCCTTCGGTTCAGTCAAGGACAGAATCGTCCTTGAGGTACTAAAGTCGCTGGAAATAAATAGTCGGATAGTGGTGGAACCATCATCCGGCAATACCGGGATAGCGTTAGCTGGAATCGCCAATATTCTGGGTGTACCGGTAGAGATAGCCGTTCCCCAGGGAATTCCTGAGGAAAAGAAGGTGATATTGAAAGTACTGGGCGCTAAGCTGTGGGAAGCTGATGATGCCCTCTGTCCACGGTTCCCCTCGGAAGGAGCCAGGGGGTTAGTAGATTCCCTACTAAGAAGCCCAGCGACGCAAGACAACTATGTCAGTCCCAACCAGTATGAGAACGAAATGAATATGCAGGCTCACTACCGTATGACCGGACCAGAGATATGGAAGCAGACGCAGGGTAAGATAACCCATTTCTTTGCTGGTCTTGGCACTTGCGGGACAATCAGCGGCGTGGGCAGGTACCTTAAGGAGAAGAACCCAGAAGTAAAAATTATCGCTGTTGAGCCTACTTCCCCGGACCATAAATTACCTGGCATGAAGAGGATTACCGGACTTGAAGAAGAGTACGTACCAAAAATTCTGGATAATAGTGTTATCGATGACAGGGAAGAAGTGACTGATGAAGCGGCATATCGCACATCTATAAGGTTAGCCAGGCAGGACGGTATTCTGGTGGGTCCCACCACCGGGGCTATCCTCCACGTTGCTCTGCGTTATGCGAAATCGAACTCCGGTCTGGCTGTCGTCATATCCCCTGACGATGTTTTTAAATATGCTAGCTTCTACAAAGAATTTCTTGAGAATGAGAGAGAAGATATAGAGGCAAAAGAACACGATTTGAGTGGCTTAGTCTGTCCTCTATCAAGGATCAGGGCGGCCGAGTTGTTAGACAGCTTGGATGTGGGAGAGAAGGCAAGGATAATATTGGGGGATGCTGAATCTCTCAAAAGTGTCGCCCAAGAACTGAAGTCAAGAGATATAAAACCAAGTTTTAAGCAAGAGGACCAAAACAGATTCGTATTGACAATTACCAAATAAAAGGTTACTTTTAACTCTTACCAAATGGCCAAATTGGTAGTCTCTACAGATGGACTGAGGGACAAGAGGAGGAAAATTGTGAGAAAATTTAACCAAGGAGGAAGAATATGAGATTTGAAACGTTAGCTATTCATACCGGGGAAAGACCTGATAGAGCATTTGGTGCCATATCAATGCCTATTTACCAGACATCAACCTTTGCCTTTGAGGATGTAGGCAAGACAAGAGGCTATGATTATTCACGCACGGCAAATCCTACAAGAAAGGTTTTGGAGGACACCATTGCCCGGCTCGAGGGTGGAAAGGCAGGTTTTGCCTTTGCCACAGGCATGGCTGCTGAGACCACGGTAATTCACCTCCTGAAAGCTGGTGACCACGTTATTGCTGGCGACGATATCTATGGGGGGACTTATAGGTTGTTTCAAAATGTCATGCAAAGCTTTGGGCTGGAGTTTACCTTATTAAGGATGAATAGCAAGCAAGCGATTGAGGAGGCAATAAAGCCCAACACCAGAATGCTGTGGTTGGAGACTCCCTCTAACCCGCTACTGAACATCGTTGATCTTGAGATGGCCGTTGATGTGGCTAAAAGACATAACTTACTGACAGTGATAGATAACACCTTTGCCACTCCCTATTTCCTGCGACCAATTGAATACGGGATCGACCTTATTGTCCATTCCACAACGAAATATCTTAATGGGCATTGTGATGTAGTCGGCGGTGCGGTAGTAACCACCACCGATGAGCTAACCGAAAAAATGCAATTCCTACTGAATGCCATGGGAACCTGCGCCTCCCCGTTTGATTGCTGGTTAGTGCTTCGGGGAATCGAGACCCTCCCGGTGAGAATGAAGAAACACGAAGAAAATGCTATTGCTGTTGCGAATTATCTTAAAACACACCCTGTGGTAAAGAAAGTGTTTTATCCTGGTCTTGATTCCCATCCCGGATATGAAATCGCCAAGAAACAGATGAAGGGATTTGGGGGGGTGGTGTCCTTTGAATTAAAAGGGGAGATAGAGTCGGTTAACAATTTTCTCAGGAAAATCAGGGTTTTTACCATGGCAGAGTCACTAGGGGGTGTCGTTTCCTTAGCTGAGCACCCGGCGACGATGACCCATGCCTCAATGCCCAGAGAACATAGAGAAAAGGTGGGAATCACCGACGAGCTGATCAGGTTATCAGTCGGGTTGGAAAACATTGATGATCTAATTGATGATTTGCGTCAGGCGCTAGAGTTTAGTTGAAGGAGGTGAGAACATGTCTTATGCTACAGCTTTACGTTGCCGAAAATGCGGGAGAGAGTATCCGTTGGAGCCTATTAACCTGTGTGATTTCTGTCTCAGCCCTTTGGAAGTAAACTATGACTATAAGGCTATGGCTGAGACCGTGAGTCGGGAAAAGTTGGCTGGAGGATCACTAGGCATGTGGCGCTATCGCGATATGCTGCCGGTGGAAGGTGAGGCAGTGGATATCGGTACTGGCTTTACACCACTGGTCAAAGCCGATAACCTGGGCCGTGAACTAGGGTTGGACCACCTCTACATTAAAAACGACTGCCTTAACCCAACCTACTCGTTCAAGGACAGGGTAGTCTCGGTGGCTAGTACCAAGGCACGGGAATTCGGTTTCGATGCTATCGCCTGTGCTTCAACTGGCAACCTAGCGGCCAGCGTTGCTGCTCACGCTGCCAAAGCTAATATGAAGGCGTATGTTTTCGTTCCGGCCGATGTAGAACCAGGTAAATTGGTAGGGGCGGCAATCTATAATCCGGTGTTAGTTACCGTTGACGGAAGCTATGACGATGTTAACCGTCTATGTCGCCAGTTAACGGGAAAATTCCACTGGGGATTCATTAACATTAACCTCAGGCCGTACTACGCTGAGGGAAGTAAGACCCTGGGGTATGAAGTAGTCGAGCAACTGGGGTGGCGCACCCCCGACTGTGTGGTAGCTCCAGCCGCCTCGGGGCTCCTCTTTACCCGGATATGGAAGGCTTTGGATGAGCTATCTATGCTGGGTTTGATTGAGCCGGTTGACACTCATATGTATGTTGCCCAAGCTGCCGGCAGTTCGCCCATTGTTAATGCCTTTGAGGCGGGTACTCACCATGTGCATCCAGTAGAGGCAAACACTATTGTCAAGTCAATAGCTATCGGGAACCCGGCTGATGGTTACTATGCCTTGCGGGTGGCCCGACAGTCAGGCGGTGGTGCCAGCGCGGTCACAGACGAGGATGCAATTGCCGGAATGAGGCTGCTGGCTCAAACCGAGGGTATTTTTGCTGAGGCGGCTGGTGGGGTGGTTATAGGTGCCTTGAAGAAACTGGCGGCTTCTGGGATAATTAGGAGGAACGATCTTACGGTGGCTTTTATCACCGGGGCTGGTCCTAGGACACAAGAGATGCTATCCCATACCGTTCAGCGATTTACTATTCAACCCAACCTTGAATCATTTGAAGAAGTGGTTGGTATAGAAGTTTGAGAGTTTTAGTATCTTAGACACAGTGTGCTGACACTGGAAGGAGGATAATATGACAAAGAAACAGGTAATGTTTACCTTTCCGACTGAACTGATTAAGGAGCCGATTATTTTTAACCTTGGGTTGCAGTTTAAGGTGGTGCCTAATATCAGACGTGCCGATATATCCGAAACCAAAGGTTGGGTAGTTTTAGAATTGGAGGGAGAAGATGAGGACATTGAGGCGGGTATTACCTGGTTGACAAGTAAAGGTATAAGAGTCGATGCAGTAAATGGTGACATCATAGAGGGTTAAAAAATAGGACGGATATGCCGAGATTATGGCGCCGTAACCCCTACACACACTGATATATTTAAGGCATCACCAGCTTTTTTGTTAACCAAACCGTAACAAATGTTCGTTCTTTCGCATTCACAACCTTGTAGCGCAGGGCGCAACATTAGCAGGTCGATGTCTGTCAAGGCAGGCCCCCACAGTTACCTTTTTCTTTGTGGCTACTTATGCGGTAAACCCAGCTGATTTCCTGTATGCCGAGACAGGGCGTTCAAGGTGATAGCTGTTGTGCCCTAGTGGCTGAAATATGACAGAGCGATACTGAACTAGATCAAATTCACATTTCTGTATGACCTGCCCCCAAAAACTAGTCCAGGTAAAATGTTAGAGTTTGGCTTGATTAGAAAGGGGGTATAAAATGTTTTGGCTTTTGCCCTCGGTTCGGGCGTAGAGCCTGTAGCCCTGAATAAGGCTATCGAGCTGGGTTGCCTGGCTCTTCCTCTGAATAATCCTATCAAGTTGCTCTTCGATTCCGGTTTCCATCCTATCCTCCTTTTTGCCGAAGTAGCTGGTCTTTTAGCAAAAATTCCTGGTTTTTTGCCCAGGTATTGGAGGATAAGATAGCTTGAGCCACGCCTGATTTGGCGTCCCTGGAGGGATTCGAACCCACGACCCGCTGCTTAGAAGGCAGCCGCTCTATCCTCTGAGCTACAGGGACATGAAGCTAAATTCTAGTTTGTTAATGCCGTTATGTCTATTATTGGCGTTAAATTGGCGTTATTTTTTTGAGACACCCCGTTTTTACCGGCGGGTAACACTTCGTCCAGTAGGGCCATAGCAGCGCTTTGCATCCCCTCAATTATATGACTGTAGACGTCCATTGTAAAGGCTACCGAGCTATGACCTAGAGCCTCACTGATAACCTTTGGCTTTGCCCCACGTAGTAACATAAGACTGGCGAAGGTATGCCTCAAATCGTGAAAGCGGACATTCTCCAATCCAGCCCGTTTTGCTATCCTGGCGAAGTTATGAGTTAGCACGCCTGGGTCAAGCGGTTTGCCTTCAACATTAGTAAAAATAAGGCCATCCAAAGTAAGCTCTTTTCCTAGTTGCCGGTAAAACGATTCCCGCTCCAGCTTGTATTCTCTCAAAAAACAGGCCAGCTTAGGCGTCATACTTACACGGCGGCGACAAAGCCTTGATTTTCATTGCCAAAAGGTCACATCCCCGTAATGTATCATAAGTGTGAGCAGTCAAACCATCAAACTGTAAGTAGATAGTTGGCTCGTAGTAAGCTAATCGATGGACAAAATCAGGATCTTGCGCCAGCCTGATACCATTGGTGTTAAGCATAATGTGCCGTATGTTACGTGATTTCGCTGCCTCAAGAATGTCCAGTATTTGAGGATGAATAGTTGGCTCACCACCACTTATTTGGACAATCTCTGGTTCGTGCTCCATTATTATTAGCCTATCAAGAATAGCTTCCACTTGGGGTAAGCTCAAGTCGCTTCCATGGCCTGCGTCAGTAAAACACGTGGGACAGTTCAGGTTACACCGGCCGGTTATTTCAATAATTCCGATGCAGGTGTGCTGCTGGTGCTCCGGACAGAGACCACAGTCGTTGGGGCAACCCTCCTCTACTTTAGTGGCAAAATCATATGGTATTGAACCTGGCTTGTTGAATTTCATTGAATTCAGATACCAGTCAGCGTCAGAAGATGCCAATGCATCATGCCAGCCATGCTTAGGGCAATACTTTCGTAAATACACAGCCCGGTCACGGATGAGAACCTTTGCATCTACAACCTCCCGGCATTCCGGACACAAGCTCCGTGTCAACTCATAAAAAATGTGGTTTTATTTGCATTTAGTTGTTTAGCCTTTTTCAGGGTGCTATACTGCCAGTTAAGCGAAAAGCTGGCAGGAGTTGGAAAATGCGAATATTATGGTCTGTTACGAAGGTGGTGGCTGCTGTGTTTCTAGCAGCATCATCCGTAATAGGTATCGCTGGTCGCCTTTTTGACTGGCGAGACTCGTTAGATACTGTCGCCTTGTTTGGATGGACGTGGTTTGACTTGCTGTTTGTTGTCTTGGTTATCTCTTTTTGGATAGTGGTTATTAACTTGTATTTAAGGACTCACAGACTTGAGAAACGGCAACCTAAACTAACTGTACTGCCAATTGCCTACAAAGGGGAGAACTGTGCCTATTTGGAGATTCATAATAAGGGAGGTTATGCTCCTAGTTGTATCGGCAACGTGACAGCCGTGTCTGTGGTAACTTCAGTTGGTGATGTAGAATATCTGAGAAATCAGATAGGTATATTGCTCTGGGCTGGTGGGGAGCGGACGATGAACCTACCGAATGACGGTGTCCGCCGACGATTAGTAATTGCTAAGTCAGCACCTGACGGTTGGGTGATTCCCAACATACAAAAATATGGGGTAGGGCGATATAAGGTTGATGTTGTTGTGTCTTTTGAAACAGAGACACCTTATAGCCGTTCGGTGTCTATTGTGCTTGAGTGTAATCTCGTCGGGAAAAAGCTGGACTACACTCAGCAAAATATAGGAGAGCTGAAGGTAAGTCTCTGGGAGGGCAAGTAATGAATTGTAAATACTGCCAATCTGAGAATGTAATCAAGTACGGCAAGTACAACGGTGTCCAACTGTACTATTGTAAAGACTGCTATTCCAAGTTCAAGAATGATGATACCACTTTCCATATGAAAACCCCTGCCAATCAAGTCACGTCCGCACTCAATATGTACTACGAAGGTATGAGCATTAAGGCTATCAGCAGGAATTTGAAGCAGGAACATGGGAATATGCCATCAACTGCTACAATCTACGAATGGATACAGAAATATACCCAGTACGCTACGGATAGCATCTATGGCTACAGTCCCACCCAGATAGGAGACACTTGGGTAGCGGATGAGACGGTAATTGAGATAGATGGTAACAACGTCTGGCTGTGGGACATAATTGACTATGACACCAGGTTCTTACTGGCGACTCGCATATCCAGAAGCCGTACTACTCAGGATGCCCAGATGCTTTATAACAAAGCGGTTAAGACGGCTGGTAAAGAGCCTAAAAAAGTCATCACTGACAAGCTGGCTTCTTATATTGATATACGGTATGGCAAGGATACAGAGCATATTCGTAGTAGCCCCTTTGCAGTTAAGGACAATACACAGCTTATAGAGCGTTTTCATTCCACCTTGAAACAACGCACTAAGGTTATGCGAGGTCTGAAGAATATACAATCAGCACTGGACTTTATGGATGGGTTTTATGTGCATTACAATTATCTTCGCCCGCATCACAGCCTTGATGATAAGACGCCCGCAGAAGTATCAGGAATAGACTTCCCATATCAGGACTGGGCAGATATTATCCGAAGACACAAACCATCGAAACCTGTGATTATTGAGCATCAACCGAGAGACAAAGCTAAGTTACCAGTAGTCCAAGTCGGTAGATCTAGGAAGTACAAACGTCAACGCACGAAGAGACCTCTAGCTCCGACAACCCTCATGGGATTGAGGCTAAAGAAATAAAGAAAGGTGGGTCTGTGGGATGGCTAACGTAAGTCCAGCATGTTGGAAGGAATGGATAAGCAAAAAGGCTGTGGCTAATGCGGGGGTAGTTGTGATTAACTCCAGTAACCAAGTTTTGTTGTTGTACAAGCAAGAAGAAGATGAATGGGGAATTCCAAGTGGCGGTATAGACAAAGGAGATAACAAGATAGTTGATGCTGCGTTACGGGAATTAAGGGAAGAAGCAGGTATTGACTTGTCCAAAGATAAGCTGACTGAAATCGGAACTTTTATTGCCCATCACCCAGACAATTATTCAGAGCCAAAGACGGATGTCATAGTTACATTCCTTGCTTATAGTGATGACCGTGTTAAGCTTGGCAACGAACATACAGAATATGACTGGTATTCGTTGTGTCAGGTGTTACCCAGTATGCATCCAACAACACGAAAACAGCTTGAAAGGGCTAGAGAAGTTGTGGGGACACATCGTAGCCGATAGGCGATTTTCTGGGAGGAGAAAGGTGGATGTGCCAACTAAATGCAAATAAAACCAAAAATGTCATGGCGTACTCTTTGTTTGTCGGATATTATCATGCTATTTCCTTTTTCAGTGCTTAACATGGGCAAGTCGCTTTACGACCTCACCCATTAGGCCCCCGAGAAGGCGCTTAACCAGAATGGCAGCGGAAGCCTGCATGCTCGCTGTAGAGTAGGTTGGGTATACATGGATAACACTGGCAAGTTCGTCTACCTTAAATCCATGCTTCATAGCTATAACCCATTCGTTAACCATCTCCCCAGCCTCTGCTGCCACGATGGTGACACCTAAGAGTTTCCGATCTTTCCGGTAGACCAGTTTGAGGAAACCAACATCCTCGGCCTCATTCAATGCCCGGTCAACTCTTTTCATTGGCCAAATGTTGGTGAATACGTCCTCACCCAGCTTCTGCTGTGCCTGTTCTTCGGTCATACCCACATGAGCCACTTCCGGGTCAGTGAAGGTAGTCCAGGGGACCTGATCGATGATACCTCTTGATGAACCTGGGAGAAGTGCATTGCGTACCGCAATAAAACCTTGCCAACCAGCGTAGTGAGTGAACTGGAAACCTCCCAGACAATCTCCAGCAGCATAGATATGGGGTTGACTCGTGCGTAAGTTCTTGTCTACCTGAATTCCCTGCTTACCATATTCCACCCCAGCCTTATCAAGATCGAGACCGTCTATGTTCGGGCGCCGTCCAACCGCAACCAGCAGAGCATCACAAACTATCTCCTCACCGGCTGCGGTTAGGTGTACGTTATTCCCTATCTGACAGGTGTGCTCCACGCTGGATTTTAGTCTCAGGTCAATTCCATCATTACGGAAAACTTCGGCTAGTATCTTGGAGGCGTCGTTATCATCATGGGGAATCAGCCTGTCACCACCCTCCAGTAGCGTGACCTCGGATCCCAGACGACGAAAACCCTGAGCTATCTCACAGCCAATGGGCCCACCTCCAACAACGACTAAGTGTTTTGGCAGGACATTAAGGTCCCAGATATTCTGATAGGTTAAATAATAGGTCGTATCCAATCCAGTAATGGGGGGAACGAAAGGATGTGCCCCGGTACAAATAGTACATAATTCGCCGACAGCGTTCGATCGCCAGTAGAAATCGTATGAGCATCGACAAAATGCGGCTCTCCCAGGAAGACGTCAATTCCCTGGTTACGTAAAACCTCCGGTGTGGTGTGACTGTATATCTCTGCAATAACGCTACGCACATGTTCCATTACCGGTTTCAGGTCCACCACGATGTCTACTGGTGCCAGGCCAAAACGGTCAGCAGTACGCATCTGATGGGCTACTCGGGCGCTTTTTATCAACGTTTTACTCGGGACACAACCTGCCCAAGTGCAGTCACCGCCGATACGGTCTTTTTCTATTAAAGCAACTCGTGCACCGAGCTGCACTGCGAATGGAGCAGCGATCAACCCTGCAGCGCCACCACCGATGATAGCCAAATCATAAGTATCTTTCATTCATCACCTCCAAGGTCTATTCCATAGAGAGTCTAGGAATTCTCCAGACTATTGAGCGTGTATTGTACTATTTCTGAAAGGGCAGGGTGAAGGTGAATTCCCTGGCCTACCTCTTCCATACCGCCACCGGACGTCATCGCATTGACCACTTCTTGAATAAGTTCGGGAGCATACGGCCCTAAGATGTGAAAGCCCAATATTTTGTTGCTGCCCTTTTCTGCTATGGCCTTGGCAAAACCCTCTTCTTCCATCATGGCCTCGCTCTTCGCAATGTCAAAATATTTCATCCTGCCGACAAGAATATGGTAGCCTTCCCTGGCCTGCGTCTCAGTCAGGCCTACAGATGCAACCTGAGGGTGCGAGTGGCCTGCCCCAAGTAATTGCACCACTTTCTAAGTTAGAATTACCGGCATTGGATTATTATTATTTTTATAGGGCTTAATTGTATGGATTAGAGGGACGAGCGTCAAAAAAGGAAGAATAATCAGACTTAAGGAGAGCCAATATTGCTCTCCTTAAGTTTTTTAGGGAAGAATATAAATCGGAAGCAGTCTCAAACCACCAATAGAGAGCCTATTAATGCCGCTTGATTATGCCAAAGTGTTCGGTTTAAAGTGTGTCCCATTATCGCTGACGGTCCACTTGTTTTTAACTTAGCAAGCCTATGCCCAAGGTTTTAGGGTAACAGCGTGCTCTCCAGCGATTTTGCCAAAGGCGATAGCCTCCGTAACGTTCCGGCCGCTCTGATATACGTGGCCCCAGATTGAACCAAGTTCCCCGGCACTGTAAAGCCTCGGTATAGGTTTGCCATCAACATCTAGTGTTTGAGAATGACTGTTGTGCTCCGGACCGCCCATTGTATTCGTTTGGCATTGACATACTTCCATTGCATAGAACGGTGGGGTGCTTAGGGGCTTCAAAGTTGCTGGTCTTCTACCGAAGTCCAAGTCCCTACCGGCTGCACAGTATTGGTTGTATTTGCTGACGGTTTTGACTAATCCCGCGGCATCCATACCTACCACTCGTCCAAAGAAATCTTTGACCTCAATCTTCTTACCTAGTGCCTCGATTGTATCAGCTTTTATAAACCATCCCTTTGCCAGCTCTGCGAGGTTGTCCGCACTCCACGTATAGACGTTCTTTACCTGCACCCATTTTCCAGGGTTGCCTAGTCTTATCTTCATTCGAGTGTCGTCGAAGACCCAATACATTGGTACATTGCGATAGTCGCAGTAGTCATAGTCGTCGGTGGTTTCGACTTTATGCTCAAATTCATCAAACTTTCTATGGTTGTCACTGTGTCCACTATAGTAATATTCATTCATGAATCTCTTGCCGTCTCTGTTGATAATAATACTTGCATTCGCGCCTATCTGGGAGCCTGCACATCTCACACTAACTCCGACACCAATTTCTTTACTTGCGGGTACACACGCCATATCATGAACCTCTTTTTTGGCCATATGCCAAATTTTCGCTCCCACACGCTGAGCCATAAGTATCCCGTCTCCAGTGTTGAAGGGGGTACCATAAAAAGTTACGTATGTGGTGTGGGGAAAGGCACCAGAAGCAAGGCACATCTCTAAATTGTTCTCGTAGCCTCCACAAGCTAATATTACTGCTTTACGAGCCTTGACGTATATCTCTTCTCCCCCCGGTAGCTGGTGGAAGTCTTTTGTAAACGTTACCCCTGTCAACGCCTTAATGCCCAATATCGCCTTGGTTGCACCGTCTTGAATCAGTTCCTTCGCTGGGGTTGAATACATGACCTTAATTCCCCTACTCTCTATGACAGATTTATAGAATGCATAGTTATCGTATCCCGCTCCTCGTTTTCCATTTATGTCTAAGTAGCAAGAGGTGGAAAGGCTCAAACCCCCTGGAAGAGTAACATTCGTATATCGAGTCGGCTTCTCGTACCGAACTTTGGCTCCCAAGTTCTCTACCCAAGCTGGACAAGCATTGGCAGCAGAAACATAAGTACGGAGTAATTCTTCATCAGTTACTGTACCAAAACACAGCGCTCGTATATGATTTATGTCTTCATTTAGTTGACCCGCACGTGCATTACCCGCAACTGAGGTGTTGCCTCCTGCGAAGGGTTCTGGTGCCTTTTCCAGCATGAGCACAACCGCTCCGAGGTCATGTGCTGCTATGGCCGCTGCCCAGGCCGCTCCCCCAAATCCTACAACCACCACATCGGCGTCATAGTTCCACTTTGCAGGTAGCCTTTCTAACTCAACCGCCGTAGGCTTTATTATTTCCATTGATAATTAATCCTCCATTATTTCTACCGTGTTCTCCGGTCTTTCCCGTGCCACTCAGCCTTTTCTGAGCCAATTTTTTATTATCTATTCCTTTAAAGCTCTATTATAGGTTAGGTGTGAGTTTAATCCTCATCTGGGGGTTTGTCAATATCCAAAACGAATTCAACTAAAAGTTGTAAATTCAACTACTTTTAATCCAGAAATCACAATTTTTAATTTGTAATGTTGGGGTTAAACCATTATATACAACGATTCCCAGTTTAATTCCTTCGTATCTGAGCAATACACACCTTGCTTGAAAGAAAATAGAATGAGCCCACTTTTGAACATAAGTTACCATAATGCAGACACTGTGAAACTAATGAGGCGTGAGAAGTTAGAAAAATATTTGTTGTATGTGGCGGAGGAGAGTTAAACCGCATTCCTATGTAACCGACTATTTACAGCAACTTTTGAAGCGATTTGGCTATAGGTGCCGGGTAACAATCCGCTAGAAAGTGCAGTAATGTAATAAAATAAGCATTTGTGTGATGACCTGCCCCCCAAAAAGGAGTCCAGTTATAATGTTAGTAAAACAGGACAAAAAGGGGGGATAGATGGCCAAGAAGCACTACACTCCGGAGCAGATCATTAACAAGCTGAGAGACGAATTACTAAACCGGGAGATATTTACCACATTAACAGAAGCTAAGGTATTGATTAAGCAATGGAGGAGAGAGTACAATCAGGTACGTCCTCATAGCTCGTTGGGTTACCGACCACCTGCTCCTGAGATTAGGATCCCGGTAACCCTAACTTAAAGAGTGGTACCCTCTATGGGGGCAGGTCAAAGGCGGCTACCTCGGGTACCCTCGGGGAAAAAGGAGCAGGCGGCATAGCTCTACCCGGGAACGTGGTTATCATCAGGCCTGGATTGTTCAGCCAAAAGGCACTACCTGGCGCACGTGCTCATGAGGAAGTCCACATCATGCAAAGGAACGTATTAGGCCCGACATTCGATCCTATCTATTTCCTTGGTAATGCACTTTATGACTATCGAAATAATCCTCTAGAAGTTCAGGCAAGAAAATATGCAGTACCTTGAAATGCCCAAGGGGGTAATTATGAATAATGATAAGACATATCGTAGATACCAGAAGTGGATATGCTCTTTGGGTCTTATCGTTGCGCTGCTGGCAAACGTCTTAATGCTTACCGGTTGTGAGCCAGCTACTCAATTAACCGTTGAGAATCGGATGGCTACCGATGTTACTATTGTAATCCAACGTTTCGATAAGGGAGGTGCTCCCTCTGATTCTGAAACTTTGGGTACTGTCCCAGCTGGACAAACAGTTGAGTTGCCAGCCCTTCTGACGCTAAGCCCGGATATTATTGGATGGACTGTGCTTTTAAAAGCCGAAGACCCTTCCGGGAATATCGTCTGGCAGAAGAAATGGCCTTTCGAAGAATTCCTGAAACTTGAAGACGTGGGATGGAAAATCGTGGTAAGCCCCGAGACAAGTTCGTAAGCGAAGGAACTAATTGTGATGAAGCTGGCAATCCTCGTGTTTCTCAAGTAAAATAAAGCTAAACAACCTCAAAGGAGGAAACAATGTTAAAATCCAAATCACCCCAAGCTTCGTTTTACGGAAGCTACTTATATGACAGAATCGTCCCATCTGACCACCTGCTCCTGAGACTAGGATCCCGGTAACCCTAACTTAAAGAGTGGCACCCTTTATGGGGGCAGGTCAGAGGAGAATGACGGGAATATGCCGGGAGTTAATGTCATATACGGGAAAGGGTTAGATCAAAGGTTAATCTCAAAAAGCTTGCATGATCTAAAACACGAGCAAAACTATGAAGTCATAAGGCTATTTGAAAATAACAACTTCATGCTTGCCTTCACAGGATATGAGGGTTACCCTTGGCAATACTTTGAGGATGATAATACTGCTATTTTTATTGAGGGCTTAATCTATAATATGAGTGATTCTCAGGTAGAACAATTATTGAAAGCTCTATCAAGGTCTTATATCGAGAATAGTGATTTTAGGAACGCAATAAGGGAATTTATTGATAATTCTGATGGAGATTTTAATGTGGTAATGTATTTTAAGCGACTTGATGAATGTATCGCCTTCAATGACCGTTGGGGACGGTTACCTTCATATTACTATCATGATGACAACATGTTCATATTTACACGTGAATTTACATTCATTTTGCAATTTATACCGCAAATCCAATTTGACAAAATAGCAATCGTAGAGTTTTTGGTACTTGAATATTCGTTAGGTGATAAAACATTGGTAAAGAATATTCATAGAGTAAGCCCGTCATGTATGTTTAATCCCAAGCTATCTGAAGATGTACTAATAATCAATGCGGAGAAAGTGTTTGATGTTAATTTTGAAGAACCACCAAAAACATTATCTAAAAATGAGTATATCCAAAGATGCAAAGACCTATTCCTACAGTCGATGAACTATAGAATAAACAAGATAAAGGAAAGGAATTACCACATAATTGCTGATTTAAGTGGTGGCCAAGATTCAAGAACCGTTATGGCAGGACTAATCAAATTTGATGTTAAAGTGGATTATTATACCATTCGTGAAATTATGCATGATGAAACCGATTGGGCAGAAAAGATTGCAGCTCTATATAATAGGAAACCAACTAAAATCGCAGCATATCATGACATAAATTGTCATGATATGAGCAGAATAACGTTTATAACTGGTTGCACGGTGAACGGAATGACTGCGCTAGCTACCTATACTGATTCACTAGAAATAATCAATCGGGTCAAAGATGTGTCTGTTAGATTTATGGGGCTTGGGTCAGGATTGATGAGGACTCCCTACAAAAAGAGAGGACTTTATAAAACACTAACTGATATGTTTAAAGCTGGCTATTTTGTAAGGTGTATCAAGATAAAACATGCCTGTTCGATAATGAATTTAGGCGAAGAGATTTTTTACAATAATTTAACAACTTATTTCGGCGAGTGCCCAGAGTCAACTCTGGGAGGCAAAGCCCAACACCTCCATTTTGAGTATCGATATAAGTTGGTTCAGTCAGGAGAAAATAGGCATAGACTGCATTTTTGGACAGTCCAACCGCTGTGGTCGAAGTATTCATATAGTTATGAAGTAGAGTACCTACCAGCTAAATACAGTGGGTTTGATTTCTTCATAGGATTCATGAGGGCAGTGGATCCCATTCTCCTGAATGCTCCAATCTATGGTAGCAGCGTAAGACTGAATTCCAGGTTGTCCCTATATAGGGCAGCCTTAGTAATCAAACTGGTCGATATTCTGCATAGCAATTCGCGTTTACTTAACTCATCTAGATTTATACGAAGTATATTCAATCGTAAGAATAAGGCTAAACATAGTGATATTTGTGAAAATATAAAAAGAGACATTTTAGATAATTATGCAAAGCTGAACATATTATCTTCTTGCTTAGACAAAAAAGGTATATATACATTCATAAAAAATGAACGCAAAGACCTTAATTTGTATATATTGCTGACTGTAATATTATATTTAAAAGAAGTCGAAAACATATATGGGGATAAAATTGTTCCCTGTGAATCCCTTTGAGACGATTTAAGGTGGTAAATCAGGTAGGAATGAGGCTAAAAGGTTAGCATCTCAGGTTGATTCATAATGGAGCCGAATAGAGAATACACCAAGTTTGGACGGCAAGTCAGCTATATTATCGGCGCTAATATTACCCTGCTTTTTTTAGGCCTTATTCGGCTTCCTATTCTTACTAAGGGGCTTGGCGCCACCCTATATGGTACATGGTCACTAATTAACGTTACCGTCACTTTAATCGTCCCTTTTGCCCTGCTTGGCCTTAATTCAGCTATTATCCGCTTCCTTGCTGCTAAGAAAGACCAAGGCAGAATCAGGGAAGATTTCCTTTCTTCTTGCTCCATAGTATTCATCTCCGGGGCAGCATTTTCAATATTTTTATTTCTATTTTCTGACTACCTGGCTGTATTTATTTTAAAGGATATTCTTTTGTCCCTTTATATCAAACTTGCCTCTATTTTGATTCTCTTCAATTCCATAAATGAGTTAACTCTTTCCTTCTTTCGGATGCAAAAAAAGATAGGGCTATACACGACTCTCATCATGAGCCGAAATGCTCTTCAAGTTGGTCTGATCGTTCTATTCTTACTACTTGGTTATAAATTAACTGGGACTATTACAGCAGTTATAGTAAGTGGAATGCTAATCTGTCTTGTCGAGCTCCTTATTAGTTTGAGGCAAGTAGGCTTCCACATTCCACGATTTTCCAACATAAAATCATACCTGAGATGGGGAGTTCCACTGATCCCAAACTCCGCTATGTTATGGATAATAAGATTTAGCGATAGATATATGGTCAGCTACTTTATGGGGATTACCGCCGCTGGTATGTACAGCGCCGCCTACAGAATAGGTGAGTATGCCTCCTTTACTCTGATAGCGCTGAGCAGTGTCCTATACCCTACCATCATCAAGTCGTATGAGGAAGGGAATCTAAGTGAAACTAGAAAATACTTAAAGTATTCATTGAAATATTTTATGATGGTCAGCATCCCGTCTGCCTTTGGTTTATCAATATTAGCTAAACCGATACTTTCGATACTAACCACATCTGAATTTGTCATCGGCACTACTGTAATCCCCTTCGTTGCCTTCGGTGTCATACTCCTCAGCTTCTATCGGTTTTGTCTTCATGTCATCTACATTGCAAACAAGACACATTTAACGGTGAGGTTACTGGGTATATCAACTGCCTTAAATATCATCTTAAACATTATTCTCATTCCCCGTATGGGCATAGTAGGGGCAGCCATAGCCACCTTCATCACCTATGGCCTTCTCGGTATTCTTACCCTGCTGGTAAGCCGCAAATACCTGAGATTTGACCTAAGTGTACCTTTTATCTTAAAGAGTATCCTCGCCTCGTCTATTATGACGCTATGTCTTTGGTTGATTAATCCAGAGTCCATAACTCTGGTGATAATATCAATTTTTGCTGGCGTTTTGATATATTTTGGAGGGCTACTTTTAATCAAAGGTATAAGTAAATCTGAGATAGCCTTTTTTGTGAGTTTTACCAATGATAATTTAAGGAGAATCCTTTTTATTGATTCGAAGGTATAGCTAGGTTGAAGCATAGTTCAAAAAAGTCACGAATAACGTTTGTCATCTATTCTTCATTCCCAGCAATTACTGGCGGAAGAGAGAATTGGCTCTGGAACGTGGTCAAGCGCATTCACGACGACTATCATATAACTATCATATGTAAGAGGAGTCCAATGGCTCCTAGCTTGTACGATGTTCCAAGCAATGTAACTCTTGTTAGAATCGTGTTGCTATCTAATATTCCTATGTTAGGTAAGGTGTTGCTAAGAAGCTACCTTCGTGTCCTTGATGCCTTCTTGTTCAGTATTAATGTCTTTATATACCTGATTTTCTGCCGATTACGGAGAGAGGAAACCTATATGGCAGTAGGAAGCCTGTATGAGGCGCTTCCTTTGAGGTGGGCGAAAAGAACAAAAAAAGGGTTTGGCTATATATGTAATGTGAGAGGCAAGGCTGCCGATGACAGTGGCAACTCTTATCCATTGTTAAGGAACACGTTCAAAAGAATGGAATATCTCAACCTAGTCCACGCGTCTCAAATCTGGACTAACGGTTACGACACTACTGACTACTTGAAGAAGCTTGGTTTCTGTTCACTGTTATTGAAGAACGGTATCGACTGTTACGAGTTTTCCAAGACTGAAGACCAATATATACGCCCGGCTTTTATGAACAGGAACTTTATTCATGTTACTATGGTTGCTACTCTAAGGAAAATCCGAGGATTAGAAACGGCTATTGAGGCCTCTGCTTGTGTTAGCCGAGTTTTTAAGGATTTTTGCCTTATTTTTGTCGGAAAGGGCGGCCAGGAGCGATGGAAGCGGTTAGCCGAAGAATTGGAAGTCTCCAATCACGTGGTTTTTGCAGGTGAAAGGAGGGATGTTGCAGATATTCTCCATTTTTCTGATATCGCTCTAACATTTTGCGATGAACGGTATGGTGGGGGGCAATCCATGGCATTGTTGGAGGCTATGGCAAGTGGAAAACCAATAGTTGCCTGGGATAACGCCTATTATACCCAGTTGTTGACCCACCGTGAGAATGCGCTTCTCGTTCCTGAACACGATCCGAGGGCTCTGGCTGATGCCATTGTAGAACTGATTCAAAACGCTGACTTGCGAGAGCGCATTGGTAGCATTGCCAGGCGCAATGCTCTGGCTTACGATTGGTCTGAAGTAGTTTCTGACTTCAACAAATATATGGGGAAGTATACGGAGTCGGATAAGAATGTTTGACAAGATAGACAATATTTTCTTCAAACCTTTCTTACCTACTAGGTGCTTTTCCAGTTTTTCTATTAACGCCAGAAAGCAGAGTGCAGGATAGAGGCAATATTATGACAGAGATAGCACTTCTAAACTGGCAAAGGTATCGCAACTTACTAATTCTGCTGCCATTTATTGTGGTAAGTGCTGGCTTAGGTTATCTGTCTGCCGTAAATGCAATACTTGGCTTCATGCTCATTTTAGCCAGTTTAGGTCTTCTTGTACTGGCTTACATATTTTTTGGAGGCGGTAAACTTTCGTTCGATAGAATCGTTATCCCGCTTCTGATAGTAGCCGTGTTATTCCCTCCTGTCAGGCTACCCGCTGGAATTCCAGCTCTAAGGATTGAGCTAATTATCATTGTCATTGCTTGGATACTCTTTTTGTTAAGGTATCTTGCAACCGGCGATGTAATGAGATTGAGATGGAATCCAACCAACAAGTGGTTCTTTCTTTTTGGAATAGTCATTCTTGTATCCATAGCCTACGCAGCATTCGTCAAGAGCTACTATCCAATCAATCGGGACTTTTGGGAGTTTGGTAAACTCATCGAATATTTCTTGATTTTCGCTCTTGTGGCTAGTCTAGATATTTCTATAGAGCAAATACCGAAATACTACTTCATCTTGCTCACTATCTTCATGGGCTCAGCAATTATTGGATTTGCTCAATATTTCAACCTATTCGATATTAACTCAATCGTTTCGCCCTATTATGCCCCCACGCAGATGGCAGGACTTGTAAAGGCTGGCAGAATTGTCGGAACTACTAGTAATCCTAATGAATTCGGAAGCTTTATGGTTCTAGCCGCTTCCTTAGCTTTAACGGGGGCCTTATGGTTCAAAGGAAACGGTATCAAACTGATTTCCTGGGTAGCATTGGGCGTGTTTAGCTTTGCCATTATCTTAACCCTTTCTCGCTCAGCCTTACTGGGTTTGCTAGTGGCATGTTTTTTCATTTTATTTTTCAAATATCCTCTGCATTTTGGTTTCAATAGAACAATTCGAGGCTTTTTCTTAGCGGTTCCACTACTCCTCGTTCTGGCATTTGTTCTACTCCAACTAGCTCCGGATCTTTTTTTCTTTCGTGTCGGCAGGGTGTTGAACCTGAGTACTGATACTAGTTGGCAAGCTAGATTAGCATACTGGAGCACACAATTGGCTATCTGGAAGCAATCTCCTATATTCGGCTGGGGGCCAGGGAAGGCGACAATGAGCACTATCGTTGATAATGAGTGGTTACTTTTACTAAGGCGCTACGGCGCTTTGGGGGTACTAGTTTTTATTCTGTGGTTTACAGGTATTTATCGCACTCTGTCAAAGATTGCTCGCAAAGCCAAAAACAATTATACTGAGGCCTTTTGTGTGGGCTTACAAGCTACATTAATCGCTTATGCGATCTACATGATTCCGGCGGCCGTCTATCACAGTTTGCAGCTAATGCCAATTCTGCTAATATTGTTAGGTTTAGCCTATAGTCAGGGGCATTTTCAAAAGGTGGCTAAGCAAAGATGAGAGTCTTAATCATATCTCACATGTATCCTTCAACCTTTAATGAGGTTACGGGAATATTTGTTCATCAGCCGGTAAAAGAGCTTCAAAGGCAGGGATGTAAGGTTAAGGTCATATCCCCTGTACCATGGGCTCCTTTCCCCATAAAATACTTCTCAAAGAAGTGGAAGAGGTATTCGGAGATATCCCACAAAATAATATGGGAGGGAATCGAGGTTTACCATCCTCGCTATTTAGAATTCCCGAGGAAGTTGTTTTTTTCCTCCTCTGGCAAACGGATGTATTTCGGCATTAAAAAATTGGTTGGTGAACTCTACAAAGAATTTAGGTTCGACATAATTAATACCCATGTTGCGCTTCCCGATGGTTTTGCGGCAATGATGGTGAATAGGAAATACAATAAACCGTTGGTAGTGACTATAGATGGTCAGGACTTGCAGGTCACTCTTTACAGAAATGCCAGTTGCAAGAAAGCTTTGGCGAAGGTTTTTGAACATGCAGATAAAATTGTGACTGTGAGCACGAAATTGAAAGAAATAGCCAAAACCAATATCGGATTTCCTGAGAAACTTGTTGTAATCAATAACGGAATATATCCCGAGGAGGTGGCTCCGAGAAGAAGTTTCTTGGCCTCCAAGTATGCTGGCTGTAGAGTTATACTCAGCGTATCCCATTTGATTGAAAGTAAGGGGTTGGACCTGAACATAACGGCTATTTCACAGTTAACCAAAAAACATCCAAACTTGAAGTATGTGATTATTGGCGCTGGCCTAGAGATGTCTTTTTTGAGACAATTAGTCTACAGTTTGAATTTGGACCGCCAAGTAGAGTTTCTCGGTGAACTGTCCCATGAGATGGTGTTGGAATATATGGCTATAGCGGATATTTTCTCTTTGCCCAGTTGGCGAGAAGGGTTTGGAATTGTCTATTTGGAAGCAATGGCACAGGGTAAACCTGTTATTGCCTGTCAGGGTGAAGGGATAACCGATGTTATTGAAAATAATAGGACAGGCTTGCTGGTAAAGCCTAAAGATATAAAGAGTTTAACAACGGCTATAGCTTTCTTGCTTGAGAACTCTCAGAAAGCATGTGAGATTGGGGAAAGAGCGAAGGAACTTGTTCTGGAAAACTATACCTGGGAGAAAACCGTTCAGAGCTATATCAAAATTTATGAAGAACTCTTGGCAAATAATGAATAAGAAGGTCTGCATTCTAACTTCGGTTCACCCTGCGTTTGATACCAGAATATTCCATAAGCAGGCAAAGAGTTTGCTACAAGCTGGCTATTCTGTAACCCTCATTGTACAGCACAATAAAGATGAGATTACGGATGGAGTTAAAATAGTGGCACTACCCAAGCCAAGAAACAGATTTGAGAGGATGTTTTTAGGTACCTGGCGTGTCTTTGCTAAAGGTATAAATGAGAAAGCTGATATTTACCATTTTCACGACCCGGAGCTTTTGCTTGTGGGGGTGCTTCTGAAATTGGTGACTAAGGCTAAAGTCATCTATGATGTGCATGAAAATGTGAAGCGGGACATTATAACGAAATCATGGCTTCCGAAAGCTGCAAGAAGACCCTTATCTCTGATGTATCGGTTGACTGAAAAAATAAGCTTGCCATTCATTGATAAGATTGTCATCGCTGAGGATTCCTATATTGATAATTATAAGAAGCACAATAATATTTTAGCCTTAAGAAATTACCCTATCCTTTCATATGTTAGGAGGTCTTTGGAAGTTAAGACTTCACCACCAACTCTTGTCTATGTTGGCGGTATTAGTGAAGCAAGGGGCGTACTGGAGCTTGTACAGTCTACAAGGCTTTTGAAACTTAGATATGAAAATATCCTATTAATATTAATTGGACAGATATACCTGGTTAGCTTGGAAGAAAAAATACGTAAGTTACTGGAACAATTTGATCTTCAAGATAATGTCCGTTTGGTTGGTAAGGTCAAGCACGAAGAAATCTATGATATACTGCTGGGGTGCCATATAGGGATGGCAATCTTGCACCCTACGCCGAATTATGTAGAATCGCTACCAACGAAACTATTTGAATATATGGCGACGAATCTTCCAGTAATTGCCTCCAACTTCCCTCTCTGGAGGGAGATTGTAGAGGGTAATAATTGCGGGTTGACCGTAAATCCATTAGATCCGGGAGAAATTGCAGGGGCAGTTGAATATTTACTAGAGCACCGGGAAGAAGCAAGAAGGATGGCAGAAAATGGCAGGAAGGCAGTCGTAGAAAAATATAATTGGGAAGTAGAGAGCAGAAAGCTTCTTGCCGTTTATGATGATTTACTGAAGGGAAGACAGGAAAGGCAATGAACCTCTGGATAATGAACCATTATGCTACTCCGCCCGATACCCCCGGTCTCACAAGGCATTTTGACTTCGCCAGGGAGTTTATTAAGCAGGGACATCAAGTTTCTATCTTTACTTCTGGTTTTAACCATCGAACAAGGAAAGAGGAAAGGCTTAAAGGAAAGCAAGTTTACCGGAGGGAGAGTATAGACGGGATAGAATTTATCTGGGTTAGAACTCCTCCTTATCACAGAGGGAATGACTGGCGCAGGGTGGTAAACATGCTGAGCTACAGTATTTGTGTTATTCCTTTGGGAATCAGAATCAGAAAACGGCCCGATGTGATTCTAGCCTCGTCACCCCACCCATTCAGCGGACTAGCTGGATATATCCTGGCAAAAACAAGGGGAGCCAGATTTGTCTTTGAAGTGCGTGACCTGTGGCCCCAAACCTTAGTGGACATTGGTGGTTATAATGATAAGAGTATTGTGGTTAAGCTTCTGAGAGTATTGGAAAGGTTCCTTTATAAAAAAGCCGAGAAAACCGTCGTTCTTCACCCACGAGCATCGGACTACATAGAGAGACTGGGTATTCCCGCCAATAAGATTGTTCATATACCTAATGGGGCTAGTCCAGATTTATTCTCTGGTAGCGATGCCAAAACACCCCATGAGTTAGACGGAATCATTGCCAGTTTAAGATCAAAAGGAAAGTTGCTAGTGGGTTACATAGGTGCTCACGGCATAGCCAATGCCTTAGACACAATAATCGAGTCAGCCAAGCTCCTTCAAGATGAAGGAGCAGATAAAATCCACTTTCTGTTCATAGGTGATGGGCCGGAAAAGGAAAAGTTAGTGAGAAAGACTGAGAACTGGAGCTTAAATAACATAAACTTTCATAAGTCAATCCCTAAAGATGCTGTGCCGAAGCTTCTAAAAACTGTTGACATCGCGGTGATATCTTGGAAAAAATCAGACCTATACAAAAAATATGGCATGAGTACTAATAAACTTTGGGATTATATGATATCTGCCAAGCCAATCGTGTGGGCCATAGATTCAGCAAATGATCCTGTGAGTGAGGCAAACTGTGGAATAACAGTGTCACCGGAGAATCCTGAGGAAATGGCAAAGGCTATTACTAGTCTCTGTAGTTTAACTGATGATGAACGCCAGCGCATGGGGATGAAAGGTCATGATTATGTCATGAAATACCATTCAACGCCAGTCCTGGCTTCACAACTATTAAAGATACTGGAATGTTACCCATTTCTTGAATAGAACTTTGTGGTCAGTACTTGGAGAGCAAGGAAACAAAATGACATGTATCAAATAGCCACATTATTTTTTATATTCGTTATTTCCTTTGCTACTACCTATCTTATTTTGCCAGCGGCAATCGTCAGCTTCAAAAGAGCTAAGATTGTGGGCAAGGATATGCATAAGCCCGGCCAACCAGAGGTAGCTGAGATGGGCGGACTCGTCATTGCTGCTGGATTTAGCTCAGGTATTATCACAATTATTGCCATTAATACTTTTCTTCCAAACCTCCTTTCCATTGGTCTTATCCAAATTCTTGCTGCTTTCTCTGTGATCCTGATAATGACCTTGGTGGGCAGTATTGATGATCTGATTGGCGTACGACAAATTCCAAAAGTGATTATACCGCTTTTGGCTTCACTCCCTCTGGTCGCTATCAAGGCAGGGCACACAGTGATGAACATCCCACTTATCGGGCCAATTGACTTAGGTATCCTTTATCCCCTGGTTCTGGTACCCATAGCGATTACAGGAGCATCAAACGCTTTTAACATGCTAGCAGGCTTCAATGGTTTGGAGATTGGGATGAGTATAGTGGCTACAGGAGCTCTGGCTACTATCGCTTATTCAGTTGGAGCAACAACATCCTTTGTGATTTTATTGGCAATACTGGGGGCACAGATTGCTATACTTCGTTACAATTGGTACCCGGCAAAGGTATTTATCGGTGATACTGGAACATTCAGCCTTGGTGCTATTATTGCCTCAGCAGTGATATTAGGCAACTTTGAGACGGCGGGTGTTATAATCATAATTCCCTATGCTTTGGATTTTATATTGAAGGCGATAAATCGTTTTCCAAGTAGCGGCTGGTGGGGCGTATACAAAAATGGCAAACTTTACTGCCCAGAATCGCGACCTGTCGGACTGGCGCAACTGGTCATGAAATTATGTGGCGGGATCAAAGAAAGAAATCTGGTTTTGACTTTAATCGCAATTGAGGTTATCTTTGGGACTATCGCTGTTCTAATATATGCACAGTTCTGAACCGGAGGAGGACCTCCGTCAACTAGAAGAACCCATTAGTGCTGACGATTCTAAAAAGATACCGCAAGGGTATGCCAAATGTGCCTCTGCTACCCGGGTAAGGTCCTCCAATACATGCCCTTACCACAAAAGATAATAGACAAAAGTATTTGGAAATATTGATGAACAGATTTTTAATTTCGTTCCCGTATTGGGTACCCACTCTTCTGTGGATGGGTGTTATCTTTTTCCTATCAATGCTGCCTGAATCAGCGACTCCAGGGCGCGGTATTATACCTGACAAGGTTTCCCATGCTATGGAGTATTTCATCCTCGCTTTTCTAATCCTGTTTGCCTTGCAAAGGACAACCCAATTCAGATTTTCCACCAGCTTCTGGATAACATTTGCCTGGGTAATAATCTACGGATTGAGTGACGAAATCCACCAATTGTATGTTCCCACCAGACACTTTGAAGTTGGAGACCTTCTCGCTGATGTGTGCGGGATGGCAGTGCTCTTCTTTATGTTGTGGGTTCTGCAAAAATCAGGAGAGCGGGGGGCGAAAATCTATCGCATGTTGGCAGGCAAGGAAAGACAATAACCCTGGGGAGTTTTACTATATCAGGGACAGTTTTTCAGAGGAACTATGAGTGTCCTCGAATTACTGTCGAGTAGTAGGCAATGGTTGAGCCTTAGTAACTATATGGGTATTTGACATTCTTTTTGTATAATTAGGGAGGTACATATGGAAGAAGAGATTGATCTGCAGAAATACATTGATGTACTGCTTAGGCACTGGAAGCTGATAGTAAGCATCACCGTGATAGCAGTATCTGTGGCTGGGCTGGTTAGTTTTCTTTCACCGCGTACTTACGAAGCAAATGCAGCGGTGCTTGTCAACAAGGTCAGATCCGAGATTAGCTTTGAGCCTAAGTATAAGACATTTTTAGAAGAGGACATCGCCTCCCTGCACAAGACCCTGATTGCTCTGGTAAAATCAAACACTGTAGCTACCCAAGTTGTTGGGCAATTAGGGGATAAGCTCAAGCCCGAAGAGCGAGGAATAGTGAACATGCTAGATAAAGTGCAGGTAACGGAACGAGGTGATCTTATTGAGATTTCAGTTAAATCTACTGACCCTCACAAGGCAACGCTTATTGCTAATACCTGGGCAGAGTCCTATGAAAGTTATGTCAACAGTCTCTACAGTGGCATCCCCCAGTTGCCGGCAGAGCTACAAGTTCAGGCAGATGCTGCCAAGGAAGAATATGAAGAGAAGCAGAAGGCATTAGAAGGTTTTGTCAGTAACAATCGTATTGACGAGCTAAGTCGGCAAATCGCCGACAAGGATCTGCTTTGTGATATCAAGTCTCTTCGTGAGCAAATTAAGGCTGGTTCCTCATCTTCAGCCTCTGCCGCAGCTAACAGCTTGGCTCTTGTCTCGCTTCAAGCCGGGGCTTTTACCAGCCTACCCGTTGAACTTCAAGTCTCACTGGACGAGATGTCTGATCTCAACGTTAGCCTGGATGATATCGATGTCTTGATTTCGACGCTGGAGGCAAGGTCAGGAGGGACACGGGGACAGTCTATTGTTGAGCTACGGCAGGAGATTCTCCAATTAATGGGAGAGTTAGAACAAGACAAGTCCAAGCAGCGAGAATTAGAAAACTCAAGGGGCATCGCCTGGGAGACAGTTATGACTCTTGACCGCAAGGCATCTGAGATAAAAGTAACAACTCTTACGCAGGGTGTTGTGGTTCGGACTGCTGTAGTTGCCGTAGTGCCTGATTCACCCGTGCCACTTCGCCGAGCGATGACCATTGGTATCGCCCTCATCTTGGGGCTGATCGTAAGCGTATTCGGTGCCTTTGGGGTTGAATACTTTAAGAAGCGTGGGGGGAAGTAGAAGGAGTGGAGGAAGAACGACGGATTTGTTGAACTATGGGCGAAAAGGGCGTAAGTTAATAAGGAATAGGTTTTGCACTCCTAGCAAAGCCATTCCTCCTCACTTTCTGTAACGCTGATCACGGATTATACTCGAAGATCTTCACATCGGGAATAGTACCCAGGTCTCCCCATTGTTCTCTTAGGCTATCTGACTCATACTCTAGCTTGAAATGCTTTAGTTCCTGTAGTGGTACGCAGCTGACAAACGGATTATCGCTAACTACCCTATGGTTTGTTGCCCCTGCACTTAAGACATAAGCGTTAGCTTCTTCGTAAGTTGGGAAGGATTCTACGTCGGTGACTACCTTGAAAGGTTTACCTTCGGGGGTCATTCTTTCCTCATAGGAAATTACCCGGGATCTTGTAGGAATCACTTCTATACCATTAAAATTATATAGCCTGACAGCAAGTGAGCGATAGTATTCAGGATAGTAAGACATTACCGGCTCCATCAACTGTTGCGTCGAATCATACTTATAGTAAACTTCGCTAAACTGATCTTTGCTATGCTCAGCATAAGTTGCTATTGAATCGAATAGTCTGATCGTGGTATCAAAGTCGATAACAACATATTTGGACTTTAACTTGTCCATCATGCCGCTAGCTGATGCTTCATCCTGGGCTGTGAAAAAACTAGCTACTGTTTCCCTGGCACCTCCACCTGGTTCACAATTGGGGATACGATGAGCCATTCTGATTATCCAGTAACCATAATCCCACCAAGCTACCACTCCATAAGCAGTTTCAGGATAGTAAAAGGGGGTTTCATAGAGACTATAATAGAAGTCAGGGTCGCCAAAGGGGTCTGGTGTGTTATCTTTCAGCCAGGAAAGCGATTCAATCCAGGCATCACTGGGAACATATTCCAGGTGACTGACGTCGTTTATTGCTGTCCCTATGTTCGGGAAGAAACTGAGGAAAAAGACAACTACTGCCCCCAAAACCATATTAGTATGTCTGCCGGTGAGATGGAAGCCACCTTTTTTTATCTTTTTCAGCTTGGTCTTCTTAGTCTTTTTCGACGTTGCCAGGGGCTTAGCCGCTGATTCCTTGAAGCCAGTGAACTTAAGGATTAACCATGACAGGTAGCCAGCTAATAGAGCCACATTAATAGCAAAGAGAAGCGCAAAGCGACGCATAGCTAAAGTAAATATTAACATTACTAGGCTCCAGACAATCAACAGTATTTTATCACTCTCGCCTCGCTTAATGGTTAAATATATAAGTATACCTAAGGAGACAAAGCTAAGAAAAATACCGGTGGTAAAATTGCCCCAGATAATGGAAAGCGAGAAATTGTCATTGCGTAAAAGAATAGGCCTACTTTCAAATGTGGTTAAGCTAACTTCAGATTGAGTGAAGATACGACTAAAACTTTCCAGCACTCCGCTTAAAAGGGAAGGGGTGATAACGTAGAGAATTACTAGTCCCACCGCACCAAGTCCAATCACAGTTAATAGGTAGTAGGCTGGCTTTATACTCTTTTTTACCGCCAGCCAGGAGACACAAGTCAAAACTAGCGGTGTAAGCGTAGCGATACCCAAAGGGACCAGGTAGAGTTGCCCAGGAGAAGCTGGTAATAATACTATGAAAGCAACAAAGAAAGTGATAGCGCCAACAAAACAGAGGTAGTCAGTGGATTTGTGCTTTAGATAGTCAACAATGAACTGGATTATCAAATAGATCAAGACGATTAAAACAACGAGAAACGCGCCCTTCCAAAGGAGCAAGTAGATTCCAAGAAAGGTGCCAGCAAGTAAGCTGTAAATTAATGGTTTGATGATGACTGCCCAATCTCGCCGAAAAAAACGTCCCATGGTTAATCGCTTCTGTACGGCAGTTCTAGTGGCAAGAATTATCAATAACATGATCACAGTGCTTAACAACACTTGAGCAGCATCCCTATCAACGGAACCGAGCATTGTCCGTCCTAGGAATTCGCCAGGTAGCGTAGCTGTTAGGCCAGCCGCCAGCACACCAACCCAATGGTTGAACAGTTCTTTGCCGATGAAGTAGACCGGGAAAACGGTGAGAGCACCCAGAATCGCCGGGAAATAGGCACTAACAATATCAATAGTATGGTGGCTTGGTGAGCCTAAACCAACCAACCAGATAATGCCACTTAGAAGATAAACGAAAATGTTTGGACTAGCTAAGTGCAAACCGTGCGGATAGCGCATGTAGGGGTCGAAAGAGATGAGATGAGGAAAATTATGTACAAGATTGTCAACCAGGCGCATATAATGAGAAGCATCAGCAGAGGGATACCTTATTGAGTCGCCGCTGAACAACTGATCATAGGGGAGAGCAATCCTAAGAAACAGAGCAACGCCGAATAATAGGACTAGTATTATGCCAATAATAAGTTTTGGAGAAAATCTATTTTGTCTCAATTTTTTACCTTGGGTTTGATTATATTGTTATTTCAGTAACGGTACAAATATATTCTAGAGATTCGGTGGCAAGATTAGGTTGAGCAGCAAATAGCTTGCAGAGCGAATGACTTCTGGCGACTCAAAGACGGCAGTGACCTGCCCCCATTAACTGATTCGGTTTAGCAATCTGACGCTTGGTACCTTGCCGATTTTACATGTCTTGGATGTGCAAAAGAATTGTATAATGTCACATATACTCAAAAAACAAGTTTTTCCTTGAGGTTTAACATTTCAGCAAGATTACGATTATCTCTTGATCTATGCTTGCTCTGACTTATTTATAACAAATTTGTACTTGCCGGCTTTCGTGGTCGGGATTGAATCTACATAATCAAACTTAATATTGACTTTCTCAACCTGTTGACAAAATCTATCTACTATGAGTTTTTCAATGAGTTTTTCATCTTCTTTCTGATATGTCTTTCCTTTAATAATCCTAAAGATAATGGAAAAGGGACCTTCCTGAATAACTTGATATTGCTCTATATCAAAGTTATCAACTATTCCGCTGCATCTCGGATTACTTATGATGACATCCCCAAGTTTGAAGGCGTCATTTGACCGACCTAAGATACCCTGCAAAAGAGCCATCTTTCGACCACAGTTACATTTCAGAGCAGAGATTATGCCTAAATCGCTGGTATCATATCGTATGAATGGTAGTGCATAATTATATAAACTAGTAGCCAAAATTCTACCTTCTTGGTTAACAATCTGCTTACCGTCGTCATCAACTGTTTCCAAAATAGCCCTTTCCATATCTATATGCAGGCCACAACGTTCTTCACATTCATAGGCTGAAATTCCACCATCATTTAGGCCATAGTGGTTGAAAACTCGCGAATTAAAGACTTCTTCTATCACCTTTCGTTGGCCACTAAATAGCATCTCACCGGTAGTGAAAATAGCTTTTGGCTGAAACTTGAGCTCCAGATTGTTGGCTCGTATAAATTTGGCAAACAGATATATGGAAGAAGCGTAGCCTCTAATAAAGCTGGGCCTCCACGCGTTGATAGAATTGAAATATCTACGTAGACTCTCGGGGCTCATGATGAATGATGAATAATATTGAAAGTTCAATAAAAGGTTACGGAACATCTTTCGTAGTTTGGATTGAGGCGTGAGAATTGTAGAGCGCGACTGAATAATGGCCACCCTATCTCCTAATTTATAGCCGGCATACCCCCAGCCACGGTATAATAAACTTAATCCTCTTCCATGGCCATCTATTGACAATCTATACTTTAAAGGGCTTCCAGTTGATCCACTTGTCCGTGAATTTAAATATTTCAATTTATTTATATTCTTAGGAATAAAATCCTGCCAATTTTGCTTAATAGTCTGCTTGGTTAAGATTGGGAGCTTCTCTAGGTCTTC
>SDBU01000619.1_pt1 | contig 50032 bp, 58 predicted proteins | sample 2277071 | NCBI WGS metagenome assembly SDBU01 (sample SAMN10397929, study PRJNA504765) | marine sediment metagenome | isolation source: marine sediment core GS08_GC12, 126 cmbsf | place: Arctic Ocean: Gakkel Ridge, Loki's castle | collected 2008
GTTAGAAGCAGAAAGAAAAAATACAGAAGCAGAACCTTCTATTACTGAAGCCTCTATGGATAAAAAAGAAGTAAATTTTGGAGACAAAACAGAAGGAGTGATGCCTATTAACGTTAAAACTCAAGAATATGATAAAGAAAAAACAGAGGCATTTAAAAAAGCAGAAGGTAAAAAAAATACTGCTTTTTGGGATAAATATGTGGGAGTCCAGTTAGAAGGAGAGGGCCAACCAACAAAGGTTAAAGATAATATTCCTGCTTCAGCTAGTCAGTTACAAAATAATCCTGAAAGATTTAAAAGAAAAGGAATAGATAAGGATGTTAAAGAAGAAGGATTAAATTTAAAAGTAGATAAAATGGTAATGGCTTCTATTAAAGATGCAGATGCTATGTTGTATCATATTTATGCAGGAGCTGTTAACTCAGATAGAACTCTTAATAAAGAAGAAAAACAACAAATAGTAGATATTAATTCAGGAAAAATGAGATTAATGGTACAAGCTAGAGGTCCTGTAAATTATTCTGAAGGAGTAAAGATATATCAAGGGCAGTCAGGAAAAGGAATTGTTAAAGAAAACGGACAAGTAATAGATACTTTTTCCAGTGTTGCAGAAGCAAAAACAAATTATCCAGAAGCAGAAATTTGGAATCCTGCTACAATCCCATTTAATTAAGGATTATAATATGCCTAATTGGTTTGATAGAAGATATGAAGATAAGGGACAGTATCCATCGAAATGGCTATTTTCGGTTGAAGCTGCTGTTGAGGTTCCAAAAACAGGGGCAGAAGACACAGATTCCAATACAGCTCGTCAAGTTTTGCAAACAGTTTTAAATCAAGCTGAGGGAGATGCTTCTTTGCACACGGCCATTGACTCTAATATCCAATTTCAAATTCAATTTGAACCTATAAAAGGATAATAATGGCTAATTGGTATAAAAAAGCATGGAATAGAGGGGTTCCATTGATGGATGAATATAGTGAAGGTAACAGGCCAGCATCATCTGATCATAAAAAAGATCCACGTAGTTTAGTTAATGCTAGACCTGAATTTGGAGGAAATAAAAGACCAGGGTATCCTAAAGGAATTAGTCAAAATCCTGATAATGAGGATACATCTGATTATGAAAAAATACATGGACAAATTCCAGGTGAGTCAGTTCTAATGGATGACGGAGGAGATAGCCATGAAGGATTGGGAGATAGATTTGTTGCTCAAGATGAATTTAATACTGATAATGATAAACTTCCAATAGGAATAGAAAATGATTCAGTTAGATTAGACAAAGGAGTTCAAGGTCCTCATAATATGCATAGGAATAGAAGAAATCTCTTTAATAGGATAAAAAAAGACACTACTGTTAAAGGATTAAAGTTATAATATTTCAAAAAATTAGCAAATTAATGCCACTAATATAAGATATTAAGTGGCTTTTTTAATGTGAAATAAGTTTTTTGTCGATATATAAAAGTTAAGTTGTATTAATTTTTTAAATAAGGAGTAATTAAATGAATTTTAAGGTATCTAAAAAGTATAAAGGAAGTTGTGTTTTACCTACATTAAATAAGTCTATATGGGCAGGAATGACTTTCTCTATTAATGGCAATGATTTATATGCCCCAGATATTAAAATAGCCATTAAAAAAGGCATATTAATATCTGTTGATAAAAAATATAATAAAGAAACAGCAAAAATAAGTCATAATATGACTATTACTAATATATCTAAAACTTCTTTAATATTAGGAGAAATAACTTTAAAAGTAGGAAGTTCTTTAAGAGTCAATAAGGATGATAAGAATATTTTTCATATTAACTCAGCTCAAGCCGCTAACCTTTTGATTATTATCTCAAATGATAAAGTTTTAACTAAAAAAACTATTAAAAAGAAAGCTAAGAAAAAAACTACTAAAAAAACAAATACTAAAGTAGTTGAATATGTAACCCCAAAAACAGGAGAAGATAAAAACCCAATAGCTAAAGCATGGAATTTTAAGACTAAAGAAACAGTAGAGGCTAAAAAGGTTCCTAGAACAGAAGAATTTGTAGAGGTAGATAGAGAAGAAGAAAATATAGAGTTTATAGACAAAGAAAAGAACACAACTAAGAAAAAGATTAAGAATAAAAAAACTACTAAAAAGGCTAAGAAAAAGAAATCTAAGAAGAAAAAAAGGAAGAAAACTACTAAAAAAAAGGAAAAGACATCTAAAAGTAAGAAAGTAAAGACATTAGAGCCTGTGGGAGATGTTAAACCAGAAAAAACAGCTTTTGATGAGGCAATAGAATTAGATAGTAGAGGAAATCTTATTGGAGAAAAACCTTCAGATACTTTGCAACACCTGATAGACACTATAAATGCTCCAAAAGACGTAGGTTTTGCTGACAACGAACAGGCTCAAGATAGATATGATAAAAGAACAGATATGGAATAGTCTTTATGGATACTTGGGTTTTATTAAAAAAAGAACTTAATTATTATGGTATTAAGCTCATAGATAATAAGAAATGTCAAATTATTGATAATGATGGAGACGTTAAAGTACAAGGTGTTATAAAAACTATTCGTATATTAAATAGTTATGCTAAAAAACAAAAAAAGATACTCTTATCACTATGGAATGAGGTAGTAGAAACACTTCAATATCAATCAGTTTCTACAGAAATAATAAGTGAAGATATAACAAGTCTATTTGTTTTCTCTTTAAAGGATTTTATTAAATATCTTCTTTGTTTTGACGGAATGAAAAAATCAAAGTATTATGAAGAAGTTTCTAAGGCACTAACTAAAGACATTAAAAATTTTGATAAACAACAAGTCTATTCAATTCCAGATTATAAAATATCTATTGACTGGGTTACTAGGAATATTAGTAGATTATTATATATAGCTAATTTACTATCATTGGCCTCTATGGGTAAGAAAAGAGTATCTCAATTAGAGATAAAAACAGCAAAAGGTATTGCGGGGCCCTGGAGTAGGCTTGACCTTCCGCTTTTAGAAAGAAAATTTCCCTTCGGTTTTGGTCTAAAAAGTAGAGAAAAGGGCAAACAGAAGCAAAGGAGGTATACTCAGGGGCTTGCCAATTATAATAATAGTGGAGAAGTTGGCGAAGGATTTCTGTGGAGGGAAATCCGCAATCAGCCCTTTAGTTGGGCTGATAGAAAATTTGAAGATCCATACCCAAGTAGAACTCAATTAAGTGGAAGAGGATAAAAATATGGAGTCTAAATTAAATTGTGTTGTTTGTAAAAAGGTTTTTTATGGGCAGAAAGATAGGTTATATTGTAGTAAGGATTGTAATCTTAAAGCAAGGAGAAAAAGAAGGAGAAAAAGAGATAAAGAAAAGATAGATGTTGTGGGAAAAACAAAAGAAGCTAATAAAAAATATTATTTAAAAAATAAACATCCTTTAACTAAAAAATATGAAAGAGAACAAGAAGAAGAAAAAGTGAAGAGAAGAGAATATGATAAAGAATGGAGAAGTATTAATAAGGTAAAAAATGCAGAGTATAGAAGAAAAACTAAAATAAGAAGTAAAGGATGGTTTGACGACTATAAAAAGACATTAAAATGTGAAATTTGTGGTTATAATAAATGTCCAGAAGCATTAGATTTTCATCATAAAGATATTAAAGAAAAAGAATTTAGTATAGGACATGCTCTTAATATTTGTGGAAAAGAGAAGATAATAGAAGAAATAAATAAATGCAGGGTTCTTTGTGCTAATTGTCACAGAGAGCTTCATTATAATGAAAGGCAGGAAAAAATAAGAGAAAGAAGAGAAGCTTATTTAAACTTAATTGAAGAACCAAAAATAATATATTATAAAATAGTAGAAGAAGAATTAGAGAAAGAATGGTTTAAAGAATTACAAGATAAAGCAAAGTATAATTTATCTAGATTTGGAGGTAATCAATTTATAAGAATAGATAACGGAATAAAAGAAAAAATAGATATTAAAAAAGTGTTGGGAAAAAAATTAGGAATAGCAGAGAAAAGAGTTTGTAGAATACTTCAAATATACAAAAGAGGAACAGAAGAACAAAAAGAAAGAGCCAGAACAGGGGAAAGCTCAATTACCAAGATATGGAAAGAATTAAAACCTATGAGGTACTCTAAAAGAAAAAGCATACTTAAATGAAAACAATAAAAACAGCAAACTATAAAGAAGTAGAGAATTACAGAATATCTACTTTTAAGGAATTAAAAGAAATAGGTAAAGAAAAAATAGCAAATGAAGAAAATAAAAAACTAATAGAAGAACTTGCAGAGTTAGAGCATGATCAATGGGCACATTGGACAAAATATATGCTTAATAATTTAACAGAAAAAGACAAATTAAAACTAATTATAAAGATTTAACAGAGAAAGAAAAGGATTCAGATAGAGAGTGGGCAAACAAAGCTTTAAAAATAATGAGTAAACATATAAATTAATAACAAGGAGATTAAAATGATTAAAACTATTAGAGCAGGATATAATGACGGGAGAGAAGTAAAAGATAAGGAAACAGTGATAGTTTGTGAAAAATGTAAAACAGAATATCGTATAAATTTTGAGGCACAAAGCATGTCCTGTTGTGGAGAATCTTGGCCTAAGAATAAATACAAGGAATTATAAAATGAAAAAATACAGTCAATCATCTATATGGGATAACTTAATCAGAATTATGCCAGAATTTACAGAAAAGATTATAAAGAGTCCTAACTATGTAGATCCTATAGCTGCTAAGTCTTTATATAATATATGGAGAACAGGAGAACAAAAAGCAGAAAAGAATTTTAAGAAGCCTGTTACTTTAGGACATGAAGAGACAAGAAGAATGGCAGATGCTGGTCTAATTAAAGTTATAGGAGACAATATAGAAATAACAGAAAAAGGTTCTAAAATTATCAATGTTATGATTTTAGGGGATGAGAGGTCTATATTTGAGGATGATGGGACTAATGTCGATTATAATAAAGCGTTAGACAATACTAAGGGTATAAAAACAGCAAAAAGCATGAGAGTAGCGAGTAGCTGGTGGAGTAGATATTAAAATGGCAGAGATAACAGTTTTATATAATATTAAAGAAGAACCATCTAAAGAAAAGATTAATGAAGAATTAAAATGGTATGATATTATAAAGAAAGAAATGCAGTATTTTAAAGGTGGAAAATTAGCATTTAAATATAAAGAAGATGAATATTTAGTAAAGATGGGAAAAGAAGAAAGACAGAGAAGAGGTATTAAAACTACCTATAGAACATTACCATTAGTAGAAGATTTAGAGGTAAATAACCATTTTAATATGATTAAAACTACTAATCAAAAAAATATAGAAAAATGGTTTAATAGTTATAATAATTATAGTGAAGCTACTATAGAAGAGACTAATAGAGAAAGTATAGTTTTTGAGGTTCCTGATAATGAAAAAGAAGATTTTTGCTATGAATTAGAGAGACGAGGTTTTAAGTATGAGTAAAATTTTATTAGTTATTATATTTTTTTTAATTATATTTTATAATAATGTATTTGCTGGATATATTCCACAACAAGGAACTTCTACGACTATTAAAATAGTTCAACCAGAGCCTAATGTAACTTATGAAATAGGTAAGTGGGTAGGTGGAGTTATTACTGTTGCGTTCGCAGCTTGGCTCACTTATCATCTAAATAAGAGAAAGAAAAAGAATGATTAAACACTACTTAAATGTAGAAATAGCAGATACTCCTTATAAGCTTCAACAAGGTTTAATGTATAGAAAGAAGTTGGGAGAAGATGATGGTATGCTTTTTAAGTTTAAAAATCCTCAGAACTTAAAGTTTTGGGGATTAAATACTTATATACCGTTAGCTATTGCTTTTGTGTCTCCAGAAAAAGAAATTACTAAAATATCATATATTAGTCCTTGTTCAGTAAATAGTGTCTCTAGCGATATAGATTGTGATATGGCAATTGAGGCTAATTATGATTTTTTTGAAAAAAACGATATTAATATAGGAAGTAAAATAGAAGTAATTAATAAAGATTATGAAACACTAATAAAATTTAAGAATTAAGGAGAAAAATGAAGTTTAAGTTGAATGAAGTATACTCATTAGTAAGAAGTTTGCCTAAGTTGACCAATAAAGAATTACCAATTAGAATATCTTATCGCTTATTAAAGCTCTTAAAGAGTTGTTCTGAAGAGATGGAAACACTTGAGAAGTCCAGAATAAAACTTATAAAAAAATATGCTTCAGAAAAAAAAGATGACAAAGAAAAAAAAGATATGTCAGTCTCTGATAAAAATAAAGAAAAATTCCAAGAAGAGTTTACGACCTTATTGGAAGAAGAGGTAGAAATAGATTTCAAACCTATAGCTATTAAAGATCTAGGGGAAATTACTTTAACTACTAATGATCTTATATCTTTACAGAAAATCATTAAAGAAAAATAAATCAAGGAATTATTTTATTTTTTAATAATATAAGATAATGAAGATTATTAATAGTAAAAAGTATGCAGTAAAATTCAATGAATTATATGATTATGTTGATGATAATACAGTTGAACAAATAGATGAGTATGATGCTGACAATGTAGAGATAGTTGATTATGACGCATTAGAACAGGGGGAAATTCCTGTTATGAAGGTAGATGACCAAGGTATTGAGAGTATATTAACAGATAATATAGAAGATTCTCAATCTCAAGAAGATACAATAGAAGAAGAACCTTTAGAAGAACCTACTGAGGAAATAGCAATTGAAGGAGAGGATGTTCCTGATTTTGCCAGTGTTTATGACGCTATGAAGTGGGCTATTGAGAATAGCAGAGTTGTTAAAATATTTTATACAACAAAAGGAGAGAATAGAGGTCGTGGAGGTAAAAAGCATTTATTAAGAGAAAAGGGGCTAAGTAAAAATGTAGGTGGTGGGGTTAATATTTATAGGATAGTTGAGCCTCATTATATGTATCAGGCAGGAAATGGTAATCTTGTTTTAGTAACATATGATAGATCAGTAAGACATATTAGAGCTTTTATTATTAATAATATTACTGATTATAATTTTACTAAAAATAGAAATACAAAAAAACCACAACATTTTAAGCCAAGAATTAGAGTTATACCTAAGTCCAATAAAGGGATAGATATTATGAAAAATACAAATGAGAATTTAGCAGAAATAGCATCAGAAGTAGAATTAAAAGGAATGGTTAAGTCAGCTTCTATTATTAGAGATGCAGAGCAAGTTATGAGTAAGCTAAAAACTGCTCAATATGTAGGTGTCCAGGGGTATTGGATTAGAAATAGAAGATGTTGGGATAATTGTTATAGGCAAAAAAGAACTATGAAGCCAAAAACTCCTGCTCAAGAAGTATGGATGGAGTGTTGGGATGAATATAGAAAGTCTATAAATAATAATGAAAGTGGTTGGGAAAAATATGCAGAAAAAGATAAGACTATAAAACTTAGTTTTAAAGGGGATAAAAAGAAAGATGAACTTTTTTCTTCAAAGGTAGAAGAAAAAACTAAAAAAGGTTTTTCTACTCCAGAAGCTATTTATGCAACTATTGAAGAAGAGTCTCAAAAATATAAAGATGAAGTATTAAATAGTGCTTCTGCTTTAATGACTTTAGCAGAGACATTAAATAATAATGATATGAAAGAATTAGGAGATAGGCTTGCTAATATCTCTACAGATATGTTAAAAGAAGCTGGTATCTGGCAAGGTATTAAGAATATAGGTAAGGGTATTTCAGATGCATGGGGCGGAGGTAAAAAAAAAGAGGACCCAGTGAGTATAAAGCAGAAATTATTTAACTTTTCAAAAATAGTAAGACAATTAGCAGAAAAAATAAGACAAAATATAAAATATGTTACAAAAACTCCGTCAGTAGCTTCTTCTGAAAGTAAAATTATTATAGAATCTCAAAATTATCGAGACCGCACTGGTAGATTTCAGAATACAGAGAGGCTTATGGATGAGGCTACTATAGAAAATGAACTTTATAATACCCAAAAACCACAGCCACAGCTATCCCCGGAATCCTCTAATGCTAGTCCAGAACAAAGAAATACCATAAATCAAGTAAATGCTATGGCTTATCAAGCTGATGCTTTAGCTTCATGGATTAATACTAATGTTTCTATAGATAACCCTGACGAAAAGGCTATCGCCGATAGAGCTGTTGGAAGCTTGACTCAATCTGCTAATCAACTAAGGTCTTTTATGACTTCGGGAGATATTAATAATGAAGGTGTTGCACAAAAACTAGAAGAAATGGCACAGGGAGCTACGTTAGCAGTAAGTTTAGTAGGGGCATCTTCGTTATCAGGAGAATTATCACAAACATCGGTAGCTCCATCTCAAGTTCCAACTTCAACACAACTCCCAACAGGAGGTCCATTTCAAGGGTCTCCATCAGGGAGTCAATCCTCTACCGGAGCCAATTTAACTTTAAATAGAGACGTTGATATTAATGCTTTAATGAATAATCCACAGTTATTTACTTATATTAAGAATTTAGTAGATTCTATAAATTCTTTTAATAAAAATAAATAAAGGATATTTTTGTAATATATAAAAATAAGTAAGATAAGAATAAAATATAGCATAGATTTTAGAAATTTAAAAGGAGAATAAGACTATGAGTAAAACTATGAAACTTATCACTAATAGGATAAGTACTGGTAAAGCAAAAAGTTTTGATGATTTCATTAAAGATTTTAAGAATGAAAAAAACATCAAAACAGCTTCTGTAAAAGTAGCAGAACAAGAAGAAGCGGATTCTAGCGGACAACTTGATGTTGAACCTTTACATCAAGAAGGAGAGTCAACAACTATGCCTAAAGATGGCCCAAGTGCCAAGAAAGATGATGCAGAAAAATCGGCAACAGCTACTAAAGAGTCAGATGCTGAAGGAGATTCTTCAGGACAACCAGAGGCAGAAGGAACAGAGAAGTTTACAAATGATCCAGAAGTTCCTTCGAAAGAAGAAAAAGGTGGGTCAACAGAAGAGTCAGTCAAAGTAGCTGAAACAATTTGTGATAAATGTAAAAAATCATGTGATAAGTGTGAATGTGAAGGTTGTGGCTGTAAAGCTTGTGTAGAGTCTAAAAAGATCAAGGAAGCTGGCATTAAGGGTAATTGTTCTAAGTGTGGTAAACCTAATTTTCTCTGCAAAGGAAAATGTAGTGGAGATGATTCTGATTCTTCAGATGATGACAAAGATACTTCTGATGACAAAGATACTTCTGATGACAAAGATACTTCTGATGACAAAGATACCACGACTAAGACTGAAGAAGATAATAAAGAAGAAAAAGAAGCAGCAGTTAAGAAATGTGAAAAATGTAAATGTGATCCTTGTGAGTGCAAAGACATGTCCTGCGGAGCATCTAAAAAAGTTGAATTCGTAAAAATAGCTAATCTTGATGAAAAGAATAAAGGTTTCTTGAAAGAATACTGGAGACAACTTTTTGGTGATGATTATGTAAATGCTCTTATCGCTGATAAATAATAGATAATTTAACGGAGTTAGTGATATGGATATTGCTCCAACAGGAAAAACTCGTGTAATGGTAGCACAAACTTATTCAAATCCTTTATCAGAAGGGTTTGAAGGTATGTCTATTAATAACGCTCCATCTCAACCATTAGAGACAGATAATGCTATGGAGGAAGATATTGGAGGGGGAGATGTAATTAATGACGATGTTAGCATCGAGCCAGGAGAAGATCAAAATTTAGCCCCTAAAGAAAAAGGCAGAAAAACTCTTACTACATATGTATATGAAAAATTACAAAGTTATGGATACCCTGGAAGAAGATTGCAAGATTTTAAGGCAGAATTTGTAAAAGAATCGATATCTCCTGAAGGTGTTAAAGATATTCAAGTCGTGATACCTGATAAGAAATATCCTGATGAAAAAGGTTTTACAGACACCATAGAGAATAAAGAACTTAAGGAAATATCTCATGAAGTTAGTCAGATGTTCGGTCTTCATTTTAATGGGGCTGAACGTTCAGATGGGAAATGGACTATAAAATATACTTCTGCTGATTTATCAGACCCTGAAGAGGAAATTACAGATGATAATCTTGATCAAGTTTATGGTAAACCAGATAAAAGTAAACAAGAAAGACAAAAACCTATAAGATCAGCCTCTACTATGAGAGAGATGATAAAAGAACAAAAGAACAAAATAGTAAAAACATTAAAAAAAATGATTGGGGACAGATAATGATTCAAAGAATGTCAGATCAACATAAAATTAAATTTTTGGATAATAAAAAATCTTCTGAAAAAGTTGCAAAATCAGAAAATGCTTCTAAAAAAACTTTAAATCAAATATCTGAAGAACAAAAAGCTAAAAAGTTATCTAATAAAGATAATGGCCTAATGACTTCTCATTGTATCTCTTCTGCTAGAACAGGAGAAATTAAAAATGAAGGAGGTCCATCTAAATACGTAAAGAGTGAAAGTTCTAACACTATTTGGGAGAATAAAGAGTTTAAAGAATTAGATAATAAAACTAAAACTATTCAAGAAAAAGAGCAAATATCTTCTAATAAAAGAGAAGCAGAAAACAAAAGAATGAACGATATGGCAGAATCTTTAAAATCTACGTTACAAGAAAAAGCTTCATCAGTTTCTCCTGCTGGAGTTTTGAGTGGAACAAATTATAAGGTTTCAGATAATAATATGAGCATTTTTGATAAAAAAGATTTTCCAAGATTAAATGAAAAAACAGACGGGGAAAAAGTTTCAGAAGATATTAAAAATAAAAATGCTCAAAAAGATAATTCTTGGAAAAATGGTGGAAAGGTAGTTTCTACTAAAGATTTAGCAGAAAATCTTATGAAAAGTTTATTTGAAAAACAGGAGTAATTAAGTGGTTTTTAATCTAAAAAATAAAAAAGCACAAGTTGATATAAATGATCAAAGAGGTCTTGAGTCTTATCTTCAACTATTAATTACTCAATTAAGTGGAGCTAATTCTTTACCAACAGCAGAAGCGCTTGCTAGGATAACTGATATGAACAGTTTGTCTCAATATGGAGTTAGTTCATTTACAGAGTTGGGAGATATGATACAACAGCAAATGTCAATAATAGAAGATCAGCAAAATATGCAGAATAATATGGTTGCTCCTCCTCAGGAGCCAGGAGCTTCTGTTTTAATAACTCCAACAGCTAAAGGAAAAAATAAAATGAATAAGCCTTTTAATCTTAAAAAAGCACAATATACAAATCCACAAGCTCCATCAGTGGCTATGCCAGGTTTTAGAGATACTTTAAATGATTCTCCTGAACTACAAGAAAACACATTTAATACTCAACAAGATGTTGGGGAAAGTAGAAAGTTTAAAAACGCGGCAGATGTTGAAAAATGGCTAGAGACAGAAATAGATTTAGGAAAAGCATTACAGTTTGTAACAGAGAATGATATTTCATCAAATGCAGATCTTGTAAAAGAAATGATAGAGCAATTTTATGATTTACAAGGAGACACAATGACTAATCCTAGAGAGTTAGAGATAGTAGCTGGTCAAATATTTGATTATTTGCCAGAAAGTGTTAAAGAAGGATCAGAAGTTCAGGTTTTGCAAAAACAATTTCAAACTATTAATGATATAATAAATAAAGTAGCTCAAAATAGAGTTAATAAAAATAAGAAAAAAGCTTTTAATCTTACAAAAACAGCACAACATAAGACTATGGATAATGCAATTTTATGGGGTCCAGGGCAAACAAGAATAGATCCTTTTTTGCATCAACCTGTTTCTGATTGGCATATAGTTGAAAGAAATAAGGGATTTGGTCTTGTTGTTGATGATATTTGGAATATAGATTATGAAACTATCTGGCGTGAAAATATTATGGATAAATATTCACGTCCTTATAAAAATAAAGATGGAGAATGGGTAGGAGGATATATCCAAAAGAGATTTGAAGTAGATAAGAATATCCCAGAAACAAGTAATATGCAGTTAAAACCAGGCCAAATAAGAAGACCTATTCTTCCTGAGTATGGTAATACTGAATCTCGTCTTCAAGCTGCCAGGGCAGCAGGGGATATAGCAGGAGCGAATGATACTTCTAAACCATTTAACTGGAAAGAAGCAAGTAAAAAAAAAAGTTAGCTCAACTTAAACCTCTAAGAGAGCTTAAAGAATTAAAACCATTAAAATTGCCTGGAGAGCCAGATCCTACCCAGGCAATTTCTACATGTCCATTTTGTAACTCTTCAGTAAATCAAAATGCTCAACAATGTCAAAACTGCAAGCAAGTAATAGTCCCAAATCAAGGGCAACCTTATCCTCGCAAAGTTCCTCAAAAAGGAGAAAGATATAAGGATTATGGGCCAAAACTTGATTTTATGAATAGAGGTGTACAAGTAGCTGCTTCTTTAAATATAGAAGCAAGAAGGAATAAAAAAGAAGAAGACCATGCTGAACATGATGAAGATACTGTCAAGGATGAATATATCTCAGAGGAATTTAGAATGTGTACAGATGATAGGAGAAGAAGTAGGGAAAATGACGATATTAGAAAAGAAGAAATTATGAGATCTTGTCTCGATTTAGAGATAGATGGATAGAAAATTAAGGAATAAATATGGCAAAATTCATTTTACCGGATAACTCACCACAAAATAAAAAGAGAATGGTAGCAGCTTCAGGAGGATATACTCCTCAGTCGGAAGATAATAAGACTCAAAATAAGTTAGCTCATTCAGTAACTGCAAATATTCCTATTACTAGAAATGCACAGTTTGCAGGTTCAGGGGCAGGGGTGGCTATGAGCCAACCAATGTTTTTCAGCCCATTACATACACCGCAGAATTGGCAGATAGCCTCCCGCCGTAGGGAAATAATGCAATGGTCTAGGTTTTATTATATGAACGAGCCTAAAGTAGCAGCAGGGGTAGATTTTTACTGTTTTACTCCTGATAATTTTGTTCTTATGGCTGATGGAACAGAAAAACTTATAAAAGATATAGTTGAAGGAGATGTTGTTGTTTCAGGAGATGGTTCTTATAGAAAAGTACTAAAAACTCACAAAAGATATACCGAAGAAGATATATTAAGGATCAAGGTAGGTGGGTTTAATAGAGAAATGAAAGTTACCTTAGGGCATGAAATACCAAGAATTTTTCAAGAAGAGTGGATAAAAAGCTCATTAACAACTCCTTCAAAATATAAGAAAAAAGAAAGAATAAAAAAATATGGAGAAGTTGAGTTAAAAAGTACATATAAAGAAGCAGATAGTATAAAAATAGGAGATAGATTATTTACGCCTAGATCTAAAATAGGTGATGGATATGATAATATTAATAATGATATGTGTTATGTCCTTGGAGCTTTTGTTGCAGAAGGTTCTTATTATTGGTATACTAATAAAGATAAAATTAAAACTCCAAAGGCCTTACGTTTTAGTATTCATGAAGATGAAATAAATAATTTTGGTAAGAAAATAATAAATATTTTAGAAAAAGAATGTGATAAAGATGTTAAAGTTTATACCCAAACTAATGAAAAATGTTTAGATCTTGTTTTATTTGATTCAAAAATAACACAACAGTTTTATAACATAGTTGGCAAAGGCAGTAAAACAAAGAGAATATTAGAAAGTTTTATAAATAAAGCCAATAAAGAACAGTTGCTATCTTTTATGGCAGGATATATAGATGGAGATGGTTGTTTTGACTCTCATCATGGTTGTCAAATAATTACTGCTTCAGATTTTCTTTATTCTCAAGTATCTTTTATTTTAGAAAAATTAGGATTATCTTTTTCTGTCTTTAAAACTGAACCTAAAATCAGGAAGGTTCCTAATGGCTGCTTCTCAAAAACAAAAATATATAGTTATAATATTAGAATTTCTAGAAGAGATTGTGAGATATTTAAAGATTATTCTGTTTTTTATAAAGAACTTAAAGCTCACCATACTAAATATAGGGAGTTTGTAGGGCTTGAGAATAATATATATAGAGCTACTACTTCTATCTCTGAAGATTTTTATAAAGGAGATGTTTATGATTTAACTATTGAAGGAGAGCATAGTTATGTAGTTAATAGAGCAACTGTCCATAACTCTAACTTTTCCATGAATGGATTTAAATTAGAGTGTAAATCTAAAAAAATACTAAAATACTATGAAAGATTATCAGATAAATTAGACTTAGGAGAGAAATTAAATTCTATTAGTCATGAATATTTTCTCTTAGGAGATGTTTTTCCTTTCGCAGAAATTGAGTGTCCATCCTGTAAAGGAACTGGCAGAGATGAAAATGGAGAGCTATGTAATCATGCAGATGGGACTTTTAAAAGTATTAAACTAATGAATCCTGACTATCTTGAAGTTAGAGATAATCCTCTCGCAAGTAATCCAGAATATTATTTAAACCCTGATGAAGAGTTAAAAGATATAGTCCAAAGACAAGAACCTAAAAAAATATACGACAGTTTGCCAGAAGGACTTATTAGATTAGTATCATCAGGACAACCAATCCCATTATCAGATAGGTCTATAAGTCATATAAAACATAACGCTAGTGATTATGGAACATATGGTTCTTCTATGCTTCAAAGATTATTTACTGTTTTGGCATATAAAACAAAAATGATGACAGCTAACTGGATAGTAGCAGAGAGATTAATAATTCCAGTTAGAGTAGTTAAAGTAGGAGAAAAAGATAGGCCTGCTACTGATGCTGATTTACAAGATGTCCAAAATCAGTTAAACGCAGTAGCGAATGATCCCAATTTGACCATAGTTACACACCATGCGTTTAATTATGATTGGATTGGTGCGTGTTACGATGGTCAGACTGAAGTATTAACTAATGAAGGGTGGAAAAAATATAATAATATTTCTAAAAAAGAAAAAGTTATGGTTTTTGATCCTAAAACAAATGATTGTTTTTATGAAACTCCACTAAAGTATCATGAATACGATTATGATGGAGATATGATAAGGTTTAAAGGTAATAAATTGGATATCATGGTTACTCCAAATCATAAAATGCTAGGGTATAAAAGAGATAAAGAAAGTTATTATACATTAGATGCTTCTGATTTTATTAATAAAAATGAGTCAAATAGATATGTTAGAGCAGTTGCTAATTATAAAAGCGAAGATATAGAATACGTTAAGGTAGATGAATATAAAATACCTATAAATCTTTTTTTAGAATATGCTGGATGGTACTTAGCAGAAGGGCATACAACATATAATGTTAAAAGGAGGAGTTATAGTGTTTCTATTTCTCAGTCTCAATATGCTAATAAACAATATTATGACGAAATTGATGTTTTAACAAAAAAAATAGCTTTTAAGGTTCATAAGTATGAGTATGGGGGGGAAAAAGAAAGAAGAGCAGCTAATTGGATAGTGTTAAATAAAAAAGTTGCTTATCAATTTAAAGAGTGGTTTGGAAATAACTCTTATACAAAGAAAATTCCAAGTTTTATTAAAAACCTACCTCCTCATCGTCTAAAAAAATTAATAGAAGCCTACTGTAAAGGAGACGCTTCATGGCATTATTATGAGAAGAGCCATGCAGTACAGTGTGGAACAGTTAGTGAAAATTTAGCTAATGATTTATCAGAAATAATGTTTAAAGCGGGATATGCTCCTATTTTAAGTGAATATAAAAAAGGCAATCAGTTTATGGTTAATTGTAACTTAACAGATTGTGGCTATGGAAGATTTTCTAGGGTTAAAGAAAAAAATATTAGTATAGAAAATTATAATGGAAAAGTATGGTGTTTAACGACTTCAACAGGTTTTTTCGTCACTCGTAGAAATGGCAAAATCACTATTCAGGGGAATAGTGGCAAAATTCATAATATAACCCAGGAAATAGAGCAAGTAGGAAAAGAGATTCTTGATGGACTTATGCTTAATCAGGCTATTCTTAATGGAGATGCAGGAAGTTACTGTTTTTCAGAAGACACTAAAACTCTTACAGACTCTGGTTTTAAGAATTATTGGGAGATAGACCCAGATAAAGATAGGATAGCTTGTTATAATCCTGAAACAAAGAAGATAGAATACCACCTTCCTTATGAAAAAATGATTTATGATTATAAAGGAGAGCTGGTCCATTTTAAAACAAAAAGAATGGACATATTAGTAACTCCTAACCATAGAATGTGGAGTGCAAAAAGGAATTCTAATGAATATAGATTTATTAAGGCAGAAGACGTTAAAAATAGAGCTAAATTTGTAGGGATAGTAGAAGGATATGATGGAGAGTATCAAAAATCTATAAAAATAGGAGAAGAAGAGTATTCTATTTATGATTATTGCAAGATGGTAGGATATTATGTTTCAGAAGGTTGGGTTCAGGAAGAAAAAAGATCAAATAGAACAAGGCAGTATACAACAGTTTCTATAGGTCAGTCTATAGATAGTAATTATAGGCAAGATATAGATGGTTTATTTGATAGTATGTTTCATACTCATTATAGTAATGATACTTGTATCTCTGTGTATAAGCCTATTTTATCTCAATATTTGATAGGTAATTTTGGGAAAGGAGCTATTAATAAGCGCCTTTCTCCGTTTGTTAAAAACTTATCAACAGAATGTTTAGAAGTAGTTTTAGAGGCAATGGTAAATGGAGACGGAAGTTATAATAAAAAAGATGATAGATATAAATCTTATTGCACAAGCAGCAAGGAATTAGCAGAGGATTGTGCTGAAATAGCTTTTAAGTGTGGATATATAGTAGGGATAAGCTCTCTTGATTTGAATAAATCTAAAAATGGTAAAAGATATTTTAATAAAAAAGGGTGTGAATATAAAACTAATTATCAGCAATATGTTGTACATATTTCAAAAGGGAAAAAGGGGAGAAATCCATCATTAGAAAGTAATTCAATTGAGCATAAAGGAAAAGAAATAAGTAGAATTGATTATGATGGAAAAGTATTTTGTTTTTCAGTCCCTCATGAATTATTTATAACTATGAGAAATGGAAAAATAGCTATTCAAGGGAATTCCAGTGCCCAGGTAGGTATAGAAGTACTTATCAGAAGATTAGACAATTGGAGAAATAAATTAAAGGAATGGGTAGAGACAAATATATTTAAACCTGTTGCTATGATGCAGGGATTTATAGATGAAGAAGAATCAAAAATAGTAGGAGAAACTGTTTATCTATATCCTAAATTAACTTGGAATGATTTACAACTTAGAGATAAGACTAATAGGATACAAACATTAATGCAAATGTATGATAAAGGAATGGTTTCTGCTCAAACAGTCCTTGAGGAGATGGATTTAGACTACGACTCAGAAGTAGAAAAAATAAGAGAAGAACAAGTAATGGCTCAGGCTAATGGTATGGTAGCAGGTATGGGAGGTGGAGATGCAATGGGAGGGGCTCCGATGGGGGGAGGTCCTATGGGTGATATGGGAGGCATGGGGGGTATGTCTGGTGGAGATATGGGAGGTATGCCAGGAGGAGATATGGGTGGTGGAATGCCGGGTGGTGATATGGGAGGTGGTATGCCGGGAGCAGGAGGAGCTATGTCTCCAGGTATGGGAGCAGCAGCTTCTGGTGGAGAATTACCTACGATAGGTAAAAGAGGTTCTAAAAATAAACAACAGGAAGAAGCAGAACAAGCTCCTCCTCCAAAAATGATTAAACTAACAAAGTTAGAACAAAAAATGTTTAGAACTCTTTCTGCTATGAATGTCCCACAAAATTTATTTGCTCAGTATCAGGTAAAAGTTCCTGGAGAAGCAAGACCCTATGCGATAGATTTTGCTTACCCTAACATTGGTATTGGGGTCGAGGTAGATGGTAATATCTGGCACGAGAGAGAAGACTTTAAACAAAGGGACTTACAGAGAGATCAAAAATTAGCAAATGTAGGGTGGAGAGTATTAAGGTTTACAGAAGATGCAGTAAATGAAAATATGGATGCTGTTAGAGACACAATAATGAAACATGTTGCTGATGCAAGTAAAAGTAAGAAAAAAGCGGAAGAAGAGGGAAAAATGGTCAAAACAGCTTCAGCACAAGAAGAATGGAGAAATCCACTATATGAGTATTGTCTTACAAAAGGAAAGATAGGGTGCAGTAGGGTTTCTATACCATATGGGCAAATATTATATTTTGGGAATGTAATAAAATGATAAAATCAGAATATTTACATCCCGATATATATCCCTACCACAGAGGGGTCTATCATGGCTAAGGATATAAAAATAGGACAAAAATTGATAGGTAGAGATGGCTCCCCTGTTAAAATAGTTAAAAAATACATAAATGAATCAAAAGGTTCTTTATTAAATATTAAAGCTATGGGTATGGAGAGAATAAAAATATCTAATAATCATTCTTTGCTAGTTTGTAAACCTAAGAAGATAAGAGTTAGAAGAATTGAACCAAAAATAACAAGAACAAGAGGATACTATATCCCAGATAAACCTGTTTTTGTTAAAGCTGGCATGGTTGAAAAGGGAGATTATTTAGTTGTTCCAAAAAATCGTCAAATATCAGATAATTATAATATTAAAGAAGAAATAGATTTAAAAAAATACAAAGGAAAGGCCCATAATGCTCATAAGTTACCAGATAGGGTTAATTTAGATTCTGATTTTGGATGGTTGATGGGTATTTATGCAGCTGAGGGATGCTCAGCAGGGTCTAAAAATAAAGTTGTAACATTCTCATTTCATATTGATGAAGTAGAGTATAGTAATAAAGTTCAATATTTATTAGAGAAGATATTTGACCTACCTTCGGTAGTAAGGATAACTGTAAAAGACAACTGTAGAACAGTATGTTGCTGCTGCACTTCTTTAGGTAGATTTTTGATAGATTCGTTTAATCATAAAGCTCCTAATAAAAAACTTCCTAGTTGGATGCATGAGTCCTCTATTGAATGTAAAGAATCATTTTTATTAGCTTATTGTCAAGGAGATGGGTGTATTAGAGAAGATGGAACGATGAGATATATCTCCTCATCTAAAAAATTAATTATAGATGTTCAGTCTTTGGCATTTTCAATTGGAAAATTTGCACCAATGTGTATTTCAAGAGAACCAGGAAAGAAAATGTGTTTTACTGGAAAAGATAAAGAATATATATCAGCAGGATTGTGGGAGATGAGCACAAGGGCATATGAACGTAAAAATAAAACATATAGAGAAGATGATGATTATTATTATATTCCCATTAGGTCTATTAAGGAAGAAAGATATGAAGGTGATGTAATTAATTTTGAAACAAAAGGAGAAGGGAAGAATAATCATACATATTTAGTAAGTAATATAATTATACACGATTAGGAATATTGAAAATGGATAATATATTTAAGTTTTCTGGAAGAAAAAGAATAAAAGATAGAGGAATAGAATGGAAAGAGTCCTATCATCCTAGATCAGAGAGACTAAAAAAGAGGTTTGATGAGCAGATAGGCCAATTTTCCTATATAAGATGGGAAGGACATGACTACACGACTAATTCTGACTATTTTATAATTATGGGTCCTTCATTGACTAGGGAGGGTAAGAAAAGGTTTTTTGCAGGAATTAAGAAATTGCCTGATGACCCTAAAGCAAAAGTATATGCTCCTGCTGGTGAGTATTTTACTAGTTCTGTAGCAGCTCTAAGTCATGCCTCTGATAAATGGGCAATACCTTTTCCTAAAGGAGCACCTAACTATACAGTAGACCAATTAGCTACTATCGAAATACCTAGACATGTTAAAGGATAAATATGTTTATCTCAGATATAAAAATAGGAGATAAAAAGATAGTAGATAAGATACCTCTTAGATTAATGGAGTTGGGACTGATACCAGGAAAGGAAATAGAAGTTATTAGTAAATCTAATAATGGTCCTATTCTTATTCTATGTGGAGAAACAAGAATAGCTATAGGAGAAGATATAGCTAAGTCTATTATTGTAAAATAAATAAAGGATTTTATTTACATATATACGAATAGATAACTATGAAGATTATACAAACTAATAACTATAATAAAGTAGAAAAAACAGCATCTATAGACTCTGTTTTAAGACTAGTTCAAAAAGGACTAAATGTAAATACTGCCATAGAACAAGTATATGGAATAGGTGGATTAAATACTTCTTAAATAGATGATATTAAGAGACAAGTAAATAAGAAAAAGAGTAGATCTATTCCTATTAGAAGTCTTTAGGTTAGGAGAATAAAAATGTTTAAGTGTGGTCAAAAAGATAATAAAAACTATACTTTTGGAGTAACAGATAAACAAATAAAAGAGGCAAGGAAGAAAGAAATGAAGATATGTTCTTCTTGTGGAAGTAGTATTTCCTCTAAAAGTAAATTCTGTTCTTCCTGTGGAGAGAAGGTATAATGAAAATATATAAAACTTCAAGCTATGTTGAAGCACAAAAACTAGTTACTTATCAACAGATATTTGACGAGGCATTACAGAATAATAACGGAGATGAAAGAAAGGCAGCAGAGGTAGTTCTTGATATAGCAACTAGCGGAATGTGGGCAATGAAAGATCAAGAAGAAATAAAAAGATCAATTCAAACTATATTGAAACAGTTCAGTAAGAATCAGATAAATGAAAATATATAAAACAGCAAAGTATATGAAGTTATCTAAAAAGAAAGAGTGGGATCCTAATCCTTGGGCAGTTTGTCATAAAACAGTAGATAAAGATGAAGATCCAGAGAAATATGAAAGATGTGTTAAGAAAGTAAACAAGGCAAGCAAAGGAAAAAAGAAAAATGAAAATATATAAAACAGCAAATTTTGAAAAGATAGCAAAACAACCACAAAAATGTAGAGAGTGTAATAATTTAGCTGTAGGGCACAATGGCCTTTGCCAGAAATGTCAAGAAGAAGATGAGGGAATAAGAGAAAGAATGGACAGTTCTAATTATGAATAAGGAAATACACTATGTCAATGTATAAAAAAGCAACTTTTTCACATAAATGCAAAATAACTGCTTTAAACAAACCTACAGGAAATGGTTGGGATATATATGACCTTCCTAATCAAATAAAAACTGCTTCTACTACAGTAGAGGGAGAAGACCTAAATGGTTTTGATTTAAAACAAGCAACAGAAGAACATCCTGATTTTCTTTATATTAAAGTTTTTGCGATTAAAAAAGATGAACCTAATGATAATGGAGACTCTTTTAGTGAAAAAGAATTAAAATTAGCATCTGATACTTTTGTAGGAGTTCCACTATTCACTAATCATCAAAATGATGATGTAGAAAAGGCAAGAGGAGAATGCGTTCACTCTTGGTATGATGATAAAGAAGGTGGTATATACATAATAGGGAGAGTAGATAAACTTGCTTATCCCAGGCTAGCTCGTGGAATAGAGTCAGGCTATGTGACAGGCACATCGATGGGAGCGTCAAGAGGGTATGATTTAACCCTTATGGCAGATGGTTCTCAAAAAAGAGTAGACGAGCTAAAAGAAGGAGATGAGGTCGTAACTCATCAAGGAAACATAGAAAAAATTAAAGCTATTTGTAAGACTCAAGAACATAAATATTTATATGAAATGATATGGAATGGCAATAATAGCTTAGCTTTAAGTTATGAGCATCCTGTTTTGATTTTACCATATGAAGATATTTATTATCATAGTAAAATAGGAAATAAATATAGAAAAACAGTGGATAAGATTAATAAAACTGTAAAACCAGTTTTTAGGGAAGCTAGTCTAGTAAAAGAAGGAGACTATGTTTTAGAAAATATTCATTGTAAAAAGGAAAAATTTGATACAAAAGATAAAGGTATAGATGAAGATACAGTTTTTCTTTTAGGGGTTTATGCTGCAGAGGGTTATATTTCTTCTAAATCAGTAGGTTTTTGTTTTGGGTTAGATGAAAAGGATACAGAAGGTAATTTTACTAAATTAATAAGAATATTAAGTCAAAAATATCCTAATTGCAAGGTCAGAATTGATGAAAAAATAGAAAGAAATGGCTTATATGTATCAACGTGGAACGAAGAATTAGCGGATACCTGTAAAAAATATATAGGATGTGGAAGCCATAATAAAGTTGTACATCCTGATTTATTAGTGATGGATAAAGAAAAACAGAAAATATTTTTAGCAGCCTATATAGATGGGGACGGATGTTCTATTAAAGAAAGAGTTTCAGTTAATGGTCATAGCACAGGTAAAGGAGCTATGCAAGTATCCTCAGCTTCTCTTAATTTATTAAAAGGAGTTAGAAAGACCTGTTTAGCAATAGGGTCTCCTGCTACTCTTTCTTCTCATAATAGAATAGCTAGCTCTTCTACTGTTGTTTCTAATGATCTAGAATATGTAGAGCATCAGTTATATATTACTAACACCATTTCTGAAAAATTAGAAAAATATAGCTGGAAGGCAAAAAAGAATAAAAAAGGAACTAAATCCAAATTTGACTCGTTTTTCTATGATAGATATATAGCTCATAGGATAAAGTCAGTAAATACTATATCGAATGATGAAGATACATACTATGTTCAAGTAGGAGATATTGATGATAAAAATAGTGATCATAGTTATATTTTAAATGATATAGCTACTCATAACTGTAGCGTTGAAAATTCTATTTGCTCTGTTTGCCATAATGACAGTAATACTTCTTCAGACTACTGTAGCCATATCTCTAATAGAAAAAATAGAAAATATACAGGAGATATTAAATGCTCCTATCACAACAGTCCAACAGATAAAAAAGACAAATGTCCTCTATGTGGGAGTACAAAAGATGACATAAAAACATTAAAACACTCAGAACAAATGATTTTTGAGCATAACTATGGACTAAAGTTTATTGAAAATAGTTTTGTAGTTAACCCTGCTTGTCATGACTGTGGAGTAAGATGTGTTCTTCATGCTCCCACTCTTGAGACTAAAATAGCTTCTTTTAGCAATACTATAAATAACCTCGTTAAACAGGCTTATCTTCAAGAAGAAGATAATGAAGTAGTTACTAAATTAGGGGGAGTAAAAGAACTTAATTCTCTTAAAAACAGTATGACAGAAATGGAAGTAGTAGTTAAAAGTATGCTAAAACAGAAAGAAAATATTTCTATGGAGTATGTGTCAGATATAGTTAAGGCCATGTCTGATATACAAGGAATATTTGATGAACTTACTGAGATGGGATATGGAGCATTGCCCTCTCCTGCTGTTATGGCAGATACAGGAGATACTCCTATACCCACAGACCAATTTCCAGAACCACTTCCACCAGAGCAAATGGCAGCTCAACAAGCTCCTCCTTCTCCTGCTGGAAGTCAAACTACTGACATGGGAGGACTGGGAAATATCACCATGCCTAAAAATTCTTCAAAAAAAATAAAGGATTTTTTACAGATAGATAAAAGTATAGTTAATAAGATAGGTTCTTTGGAAGAGAGTCTTTCTGTTTTAAAAGAAAATATTAATTCTCAATTAGATATAGGAGCAAAAATGGCTATCGATAAAAATACAAAAGTAGCTGCTTCAGCAGATAATCAAGAAGTGGTTACTGAGAAGCAACTTATTAAGCAAGAGGAAACTCTTCACCCAAGAACAGGAGAAACTTATGAAGGCATTACAGAGAGTAAAGAACAGGTAGGAGGAACAGAGAAGTCCAATGATACTACAAGCGATAGTCCTCAAGTTCGTACAGGAACATATGAGACGATTACAGAAGATCAACTAAAGACTCAAAGCGCTTTGGGAGAGGCGGTAGTTCATTATAACGATTACCCTGATGTTATTACTGAAAAACAATGGGATGATTTTAGTAGGGATGTTGCAGGTAATCTTCCAGATGATTATACGGAATCTATTACACAAGCTCAAATTAGAGACCTTCTTAGTAATCATAAGTTTATAGGTAATGTCGAAACTATTACAGAGGATCAGTTGAAAAATTTATCTATGACAGATGGTCTTAAAAGGTGGGCAAATAAAGATTATTCTGTTTCTCTTGTTAAAACAGCTACTAATGCTCTTGCAGATATGATTGTAACATATCATAAATCTCCTGAAGAAATTATGAAAGTTGCTTCTGTTATTAATGATGATATAGAGATGAAGTCTAAAGTGTCTTTTTTGGCGGTTTTAAACTCTCTTCCTTACAAAGAGGAAAGCAGGAAAGCACTTGCGTCTAATGCTTCTTATTTTGCAAAAACAGCTTCTAAGACAAGTGTTTCTACAATCGATGCTTTAATTATGTCAACAGCTTCTAATGCTCAGTTCGGTATGAAAGCAGAGGATGTTCTTGATACTATTTCTCATGTAATTAATAGTAAAACTCAAATGGTTAAGGTTAATTCAGTAGTAGATAGTAAAATAAATAAAGTATCAAGTCAAAAAATAATTACTAAAGCAGATGCTATTAGCTCTGCTATTAAAGAATTAGATAAGCCAGAAGATGGTAAATATCAAATTAAAGCCACTATAGAGGATATAGGGGTCCCTATTACGGATAAAGTTGCTTTTTGTGATGGGGTAAAGAAATTTGCTCAAGAAATGATTGATGATGAATCAGTTGCAGCGGCTGTTATTAAAATTGAGGTAGGAGATAGTGGAGAGTTGATTATAGATATTCAAGATGGGGCTGAAGAGGAAATAGTCCCAGATGATATAGGGGATATTATCGAGGGACCAGTAGAAGATATAGCTGCTGATACAAATGGAGAATGTCCTGATGAAGAACGCCCTATAGAAGAAGAAAATAAAGATATGCAAATGGGTAATTTTGCTGATTCTAAAAATAATACAAAAATTTCAGAAGCTAAAGTAGAAATTGAAAAAACTGCTCAGATGATGGGTGGAGAAATGGGTGGTCAAGCAGGAGCAGGTCAAGGGCCTGGTGCTGGTGCGACTTTGCCAGGTGTTCCAGGAGTTGGAGCTCCTCCAGTAGAAAGTTTTACAGATGAGGGTGGAGAATTTGGGGAAGAAGAAGGTGGTTTGGAAGATAATCTTGAACCACTTCCTCCAGGTTCCATTTGTCCTGTTTGTGGTAGTGATGATGTTGATGTTATTTCTGGTAAGGGTCATTGTAATAACTGTAGCTCAGAAATGACTTATAAAGTTGAGGTTAATGTTACTAAATGGCAAGGAGTTACTCCTGATCCTGATGAGCAGCATGATGATTTTCATGAGGAAGAAGAAGGTTTTGAAGGAGAAGGTTTTGAGATGCCTACAGAAGAAGGTCTTGGAGAGGGGCCAGGGAATATGGAGCAGGAAATGGGAGAGATCCCAGCCGCGGCTTCAATTGATAATTTTAAGACTAAAAAGTTTGCAGCTACTGTAAAGATAATGCCTGAGGCAGTAAAAAAAGTAGCAGAAGCAAAGCTTAAAGTTGGTTCAATTAGCCCTGCTACAGGTAAGGCTAATACTGTAGATCTTGGAGATGGAAATCATATTTGCTTAGACACAGGAACTAAATATAAAGTTTCATTTATGGTATCTAAAGATGGGAAACAGCCCTATGGTCAGTGGGAATGGCTTCCAAAAACAGCAAAAACACTTTGTCCATCTTGTGACAGAGCAAAACAAAGATTTATTAAGGCTCTTTCAAGTGTAAAAATAACGGAGCAAGATTTTGACAAAATGGAGCTTAAGGATCAGGTTAAGACAATTGTTGAGCTAAAACAGGCAGGAGCTTTAAAGACTATTAAGACAGCAAGTAAAGTAGGTTCTGTGATAGAAGATTATAAATTGGCTTATGGTGGATATGGTAGTAAATTTCCAATCGAGTCTTGTATTGAGAAGTTATCACGTAGGTTTGGTGAAAATGCTGTTTGCTTAAGTGGCCCAGACGAAGGAAAACCTCTTGCTCAGTCAGTATGTAATAGATTAAAAAAAGCTGATGTTTATACTTCTAAGATTGCTATTAAGTTAGCTGATAATTGGTCTGATTGTGATGGAGATGAGGAGTGTGTTACTCATCAAGTTCGTTCAGGATATGGATTAAGACAAGCGGCAGAAATTTGTTCTGCTCTTAAAATAGTTGTTGCAGATGGAGAAGATTTCTTAACTGATGAAATAGCAGGGGAAGATACATTTAATGGTACTCCTGATGAAAACCCAGATGTTCCAGTAGTTGAGGAAGTAGATCCGTTTGAAGAAAATATAGAAGGAGATGTTGGAGGAGGAACAGTTACTCTTGAACTTCCTGCTGATATAGTAAATCAAATAGATGATGCTATTGATGTGGCACAAGGTGGAGGTGGAGATGGATCTATAGATGATGAGGTTATGGAAGAAGGTATGGGAGAAGCACCTATTGATGAAGGTCTTGGAGAAGAAGCCCCTATCGAAGAGGCGATCGGTCCTGGAGAATTGAATGAAACTAAAGATATAGCAATGAAACCAGCTGAAGATCCAGGAATGGGTGAAGAAGCAGGTGGAGGAATGAAGCCTATGGAAGTAGGTTTTGATGCTGAGCAAGGCAATGGAGTAGACCTTCAAGAAAAAAATAAAGGATTTTCACAACAACCTTCGAAAGTTAATGTTACTGTCAATGGGCAACCTGTTGGGAAGAACCCTATGATAGCAGAAATCAATACTGAGACTAAGGAAGCTTTTATTATGGAAAAGAATGTTGGAAAAGTAGGTAAAACACAAATGGATCTTTCAGGTGTTATTGACACTCTAAATAAAACTGCTGGAGAAAAAGAAATTTCTCAATCTAAAGCTCAAGATTCAAGTGATATTGGAACTTATACAGCAGGTGAAGATGGCAGCCAAATGGGACATGAGGGAGAAACAATTCCTTCAGCAGGCAAGCCTTCAGTGCCAAGAGATAATGCAACAATGGGTCAGGAACCAACTGAGTTAAATCCACAAGATAAACCACAGCCAGTTATCCCTTCTGATAAGGGAACAATGGGTCATGAGGATGAGGCAGGATTAAGTGGTGGAGATAATAGTTATACTGGTGGTGATAAGGGGCAAGGGAAAACAGAGTTGGCTTCTATTGATAAAGATTTAATGCATATGAAGGGGTTTGGGAACTCTAAAGATGGGGTTTCAAGTCTTGCTGATAGAATTGCCAAGAAATTAGCTCCTAAAGAACCTGTCGCTGATGATCCTGATATTAAACCTATCTCAGATGGATCAACTATAGGGAAAGAAGAAAAATTTGACGCGGAAGAAATTAATGAATCAGAAGTTAAAAGCGATAGTGGAATGATAGGACATGAAAGTGAATCATTAGGAAGTAAACCTGATTCTCCAAAAGATCATCCTGATGTTAATACAGGAAATGCTCAAATGGGTCAGGAAGAATTAGATAGTGAAAAAACTACAAAAGATAAAGGCACAGTAATCGCTGAAAACGATTCGGAGTCCGAGGCTATTAGAGTGGCATCAAGAATGCTTCAAGCTAAACATATTGAAGCATCTGATATGCCAACTAAGATTAATGAGCTAAAAGCTTATAAGTCTAACCAGATCAGAGATATTGAAAAAGCTATCTTTGCTCCGGAAAAAGGATTCGACACTGTATCAGACGGGAAGTTGTCTCAAACCGTACAGATAAATGAGGCAAGTAGTGTAAGGGATGCTAAGGATGATTTAGGTAAGAAACTACAAAGCATGTTTACTTTGGGAAAACAAAATAAAGTAGCTGATAGTGACGAGATGACTCAACTTAGAAAAACTTATAATAAATAAAAATAATGTTTAAAAGAAAAGGAGAGTGAATTATGGCTCTTATAGTAGAATATCATGTAGTTGCAGATATGTATGAAGTAGCCGCTGGTGCTATCACAGCAGGTATGTTAGTATCTTTTGATGCAAACAGCCAGTGTGTAGCTTCACCAGTTAATACGGCTCTGGCGGTCGGTATTGCTGGTGACTCAGCTCTTGCTGCTGAAGGTCAAACAACTGCCTATTCTGCACAGGTAACAATTGGTGCAAATGGGGCAGGAACTAGATTTACAGAAAATAGGGTTTCAGATTTTTATGATGAAACAACTGCTTCTCAGAAGATCACTGTTTATAATGGTGGTGGAAAATTCTGGATTAGTGAAGATTTACTTGATGCAGGAACAGTTGTTGCAGCAGGAGAATTTATGCAAGTTGGTGCGGCAACAGCAGGTGAATGGCTTGACGGCGGAACTAATGCTATTGGAGACACTGTCGCACTTGCAGTAGGACCTGTTCAGGCATATGATAGTGGTGTTCCTGGCACAGCTACAGCTAATGGCAGTTTGTCTTTGGGCAATTTCTTCCCAGTTGTTCTAAGAATATAAGTAGTAAGTAGTAAAAGTAAAAAAATAATATTAACTCTATATTTTAGGATTTTAGTTAATACCTAAAAATGGAAATTAAGGAGATTTAAAATGAGTTTTGATAAAAATGGTCTTACAGACCAAGATAAAGAGATGGTAATAGCCCAGGCTCTTGAAACAGATGAAGGCAGAACTGCTCTTGCTCAGGCAATGGTAGAACCGATTCGTAGGGCTTTGGAGTATCAAGCCGTAGGTCGTAAACTTCTGATGGTAGATGAATTACCTCAGGGAGCACTTGCTCGTTATGAACGGGATGTAGCTGCTATTGCATGGGTTGTGTCTCGTAGAGGTGCAGTTCCCGATCAGATTCAAGAAGGTGAAGAAGTTCTTGTCCCTACTTTTGAAATTGCTGCTAATCCCACAGTTAGACTTAGTGAGATTAAGGCACGTAGATTTTACATCGTAGACAGGGCACAGATTAAGGCCAAGGAAGCAATTCAGAAGGAAGAGGATAGTAATATTTTTAATGCTTTGCTGACAGCTTGTCTTGCAGCTCAGACAATTACTAACTTTGGTACTCTGACTATTCCTGCACTGAATGAAGCTTTTAAGCAGATTGAACAGCATGACCTTGTAGCAGCTAAGATTGTTACTCATGCTTTTCAGTATGCAAGCATTAGAACATTCGGTAAGGACTTCTATGACGAGGCAACACAGAGGGAAATAATCACTACTGGTCTCTATGGCCATTTGTGGACAGCAGATATTCATGTTTCAAGTAGGATGGATAGTTCAACAGTCCTTATTGTTGCAAGTCCTGAAACTGTTGGCGCATTTCCGGTTCGTCAGGATATCACAGTATTACCAGCAGACGATCCTAAAAAGTTAAGATTAGGCTGGGTTATATACGAAGAAATTGGTATTGTAGTTATTAATGACTATGCTATCAGTAGAATCAATATGACAGATGCAACAGTATCTTAATCTTAGTATTAAGATATAAGTAAAATTAAAAGAGTGGGACTTCGGTCCTGCTCTTTTTTTACGCCAAAAATAAAATAATTCTTGAAAAGTGAAAGAAATTTTGATATTTTAAGAGGAGTTATAGAATAAATATCGAATATAGATAACAAGAGAAATTAAAGGAGAATAAAATGGCTACTATTAAAGATTCTACTGCAAAAGCAAAAAATATCGACATATTAGAAGAAACCCCGAATATTGAAACAAGAAAAGAAATAGAAGGGACTAGGAAAGGGCTTGGCCTATATAGAGTCTCTAATATTGATGAGTTGTTCAGGGAAATTTTTGATTGATACCTGTTTATAGAAAGAAATTCAAAAAAGACTCGAAATTAGCTAAAAAGCAAGGTAAGGATATAGTTCTTTTATATGAAGTTATATCTTTGCTTATAGAAGATAAAATTTTACCTTTTAAGTATAGCGATCATAAATTAAAAGGTGAATATAAGGACTGTAGAGATTGTCATGTAAAAGGAGATTGGATAATCATTTACCAGAAGATAAATGATGAATTGATTTTAATTAGAACTGGCTCTCATTCAGAACTATTTGAATGATTTAATGTATAATAAAAACATCACACACGACTTCGGATGTTTTAATAATAATATGTAAAGGGTATTTCTTTTTTTAGAGTCGTGTCTAAAATTAGATTTACCCTTTTTGTTTGGAGAATAAGTATGGGATATTTAGTAGAACAAAAAGATAAAATAATAGACTTATATAATGACTATAATTCTATTAGAGATATCTCAAAGATAATAGAATGTTCTGTTTCTGGAGTAAAAAGAATATTACACAAATATAATATATCTATGAGAAATAAATGCGAGTCATTAAATTTATGTCCTCATTCTTTCACTACAAGAGAGTATGAGTTTTTACTAGGGACTATATTAGGAGATGCCCATATTACTAATCCAGTGAGTAGTAATTCTGAATCTCATCTTTATATAGGACATTCGACAAAACAAAAAGACTACATACAGTTTAAATATAGTCTTTTGGAGAGATTTATAGGCTGTAAAATATATAATCTTAACCATAAGTTAAATAATGGCAAAACATATAGTACTTTGAATTTTGTTAGTAGAAAATCTGGACTATTTACTGCTCTTAGGGAGTCTTTTTATAAAGATTCTATTAAAATTATTCCTTTTGATATTCTTAAAAATAACTTTAGTTTATTTAGTTTGGCAGTATTGTATATGGATGATGGATATAATTCAAAACATAGTGGTTGTGAAATAAGTAGTCAATCTTTTACAGAGGAAGAGAATGAGAAATTAAGAGATTTTATTTTAGATAAGTTTAATCTCAAATGTCATTTAGTAAAAGTTAAAGGTGGTTATGGTTATAAATTGTATTTTTGTAGAGATGATAAGAAAAAAATGTTTAAACTAATAGATAAATATATTATTAAATCAATGAAGTATAAAGTATTTATATGAGACTACTTCCTACCCCCAATTTTTCCTACTTACTAGGTTCCTTATTCGGAGATGGTTGTTTATATATAGGAAAAAATACTTATCAGTTTTCTATAACATCAGAGGACTATGACTTTTGTGAGAAATGCCAAATAATAGTAAATGAATTATTTGGCAAAAGTGGGAGAATAAAGACTGTAAAGAAAAATAATAGAATTTCTTACTATCAACTAGTTATATGTTCTAAAGATATAGTCTATTTCTTAAAAGACTTAACAGAGAATAAAACAAAAATACCTACTTTTATATATAAGAATAAAGAGAATAAGAAGAGTTTTATACAAGGACTAATGGACTCAGATGGATGGATAAGCAAAGTTAATGCTTCTGATGGCTATATTAGGTATAGAGTTGGTTTTAATAATATATCAGAATGGACTAATGAATTTAAGGATATGTTTAGTGGTTTAGGAGTTAGAACTGGGAAGATGAGAAAAGTATCAAATAGCAGGTCTATTAGAGAGGCTTATACTTTTACTATTAATACATTTGACTATTGTAGTAATATAGGTTTTAGAATAGACAGGAAGAGAGGGATAAGTAGAGAGTATTTAGAGGGCAGGGGGAGTTATTAGTCGATAAAAATATATGTATCAAAGATGGGTTAAATTAGAAGATAGATTGCCGGAGCATGAAGATATGGTAATGGTCAGTTGTCGTCCTAAGGATAGTCCTAACCGCGGGCCTTTTATTAGATTGGCACACTTTAGATGGAGTGGAGATTTTTGTCATTGGATTGATATGTGCGATATTATGAATTATGTGGAAGATAGATATAATATTGAGTGTTGGTGTAAAATAGTTGGTCCTTCAGGATTTTCAAAGAAAGATAAAAATAAGGAAGAGATTAGTAGGTTTGAGTTATTAGATTTATAATTTAGTCGATAAGAATATATGAATATTTTATTAACATTTATTTAGGAGAATCGTTATGGAGCTTCCAGAAATGAAAAAACAGTTAGTTGAGTGGATGGATATGATGAAACATGGTTATCGTGATTCGGATATCTATATGTATGAAGAGTATCATTCTACGGGAGTAAGAATTAGAATAAAACTTTTTACAGATGTTAATGTATATAGTATAGTGGCACAACCTTCTAGTCATTCGCCTGACAAAACTTATTTAGGATGTGTTTATGACTCTAGAAGACCAAGAGCTGGAGAAGATTGGACAAGGGGAGGGGATTTAGCTGATGGTGATTTCTCTTATGATACTTGGGTCGAAATTTTAAGTGATATAATTGGTACTGAATTAGTTAAAATACATCGTCCTATTAAAGAGTTATATGAGAAGGAGAAATAGAATGAAAGACAATTATATAAAAGAACATAAGCATAAAGAAGGTAGTTTTGTGTTAGGCAAAGAAGGAGATGAGTGGCAGATGTTTAGAAATGGTAAATATTTTTCTACTTATCCTTCTGAAGAAGAATTTACTCATTTAGTGGCTTGTGCTGGGAAAGATGAGACAGAGAGTAATGAGACATTAAAGAAAAGAGTAGTTGCTGTTATTAGAGAAACTATACATAACTCAGTCACATCGATGAATAGGTTAGCAGAAAAAGCAGGTTTCGAAGATTTTGATATAACTTATGATGAGATAGTAGAAATGTTAAAATTAAAATCTTATGAATTATTTGAAAAGAATTAACTATGGAGAATATTATACATACATTTAGTTTCTTTTGAATAAATAACATTATTCAAAGGAGTAAAATATGGAACCAAAGAAGACCTTTTATATTTGGCAGTGTTCTCACTGCAACCACAGGAACAAGGAAGTATTTAACTTTCACTACAACTTTCCTGGCACTTATAGTACTGTATGGGAATGTTCTAAATGTGGTAGTGAGAGTTATATCTATTTAGGTTTTAGAGTAATGCCTATTACAGACAAAAAAGATGAAAAATATTATAAAAGATGGTATAATTAAGCAGGAGAAATGTGTTAATTTTATAATATATAAGTATGAATTGGTATAATAGACAATTAAAGATAGCAGCTAGAGGGAGGGCCAGAGGGTGGACTAGTGATGAGATAGAGCAGATTAAGAACTTGATTTTACAAGGTAAGGGCTTTAGAACTATCTCAAAAATGTTTGGAGTAACTAAGAATACTATTTCCCAGTTGAATAAAAAGCATAAATGGAGGGAGGTTCAAGCATATCGTCCTCCGATGGAATTTTCTCAGGAAGATTTGCAAAATATGAAAAAAATGATAGATAATGGTGTTACTCTTCCTAAAATAGCAGATTTTTATAATATAGATAAAACTACCATTTATAATCTTAATAAAAAATATAAGTGGGTAGATTTCGATGAGAAAAAAGAAAAGAAAGATAAATTAATAGCAGATCTTTATCTTTTGCCCCCTAAAGGCAAAGGATGGACGGCTGCTAAGATTCGAGAGCAATATGGAATTACTCAAATGGGTATTAAGGGATCTTTAGAAAGAATGGGATTATTAGATCAATATAGAAATATTTCCGCCGCACAAAAACAAAAATACATCAATAATCCTGAGCTTATAAATGAATTATCTAGATATAATAAACAAAGATTTATAGATAATCCTGAATACGGGAAACAGAGATCTCAACAAATGTTAGACTATTGGAATAGAGTAGGTAGATTAGAAGGCCTTTTACTATCTTATTCTACAAGAGAGCAAGCTATTAGATGGCTAAAAGGTTTTGTTAGAAGGTTATATGATACAAATCCTCAAGCTGCAAGTAGCATCAATAACAAATACTTACAAATCATCAACAATCACACATATCCTGACGAGATTAATCAACAATCTTCTGTTTAATTTTCTTATATCTCACCTGTAAGCCTAAAATATTAATTTATTTTGGGCTTTTTTCTTTGAAAGTGATTAATTATTGTTTATAATAAAACATATGAAGTATAAAGTAGGAGATAAAGTAGAGCTAAAAAAAAGAGAAGAATTTATTCGGGTATAATGAGTTTCTAAAAATATATAACTATATATTAACTATAGACGAGGTAGATGGGGAGTATTATAAAATGAAAGAAGATAAATATTTTTGGTATAAAGATAGGGATATAGAAAGTTTTCCTATACCTATTAGTAGTAGATTTGAGATATTAGACTTATGATAATAGGCAATTTGAAAGAATTAGAAGAGAGAAAAGAACTTCAACTTGGAGATTTTGTCTATTTTACTGTTGAGAAAGAGGTGTTAGGGCACGGTGTAAGAGGCTCTTTTTTATGTAGGATAGGTAAAATTGGAGTTAGGGATCATGAAGGAAATGATGGTATTTTTAGATTATTAAAACTTGACAAATATAAATTAGCAGAAAAAGCATATGGATATAAAAGAGATGGAGCATATATAACTTCAAGCCTATGGCCTTTTTTTTGAAGAACGTGACTATCCGGCTTTAACTAGATTAGTAAGAGAACTATATAAGATAATAGAAGGACCAGAAGAAGTTGTTACTCCTATTTATAGTAGATGGGAGTTACTAGACTTATGAAGTATAAAATAGGTGACAAGGTAAGAATAAAGACTTGGGAACAAATGGAGAAAGAGTTTGGATTAAGTAAATATAGTGAAGGTAGAATAGATAATCCTGATAAGAATTGTCGTTTTATTTATTTTATGGAAAAAGAATTAAATGAAAAATTTCATGATAGAGTTATAACAATTAAAGAAATAAAAAATGATCTTGCTTTAGTTTGTAAATATTATCGTATAAAAGAAATAGATTATTATTGGACTGATAATATGATAGAATGTTTAGTATCAGACTATAAGGAACCAGTCCCTATTTATAGTAGATGGGAGATACTTGACTTATGAAATATAAAGCAGGTGACAAAGTAAAGATAAAGACATGGAAAGAAATTGAAATTAATCATCATAGTACTAGGTCTTATATAGAAATTTCGCATGGTATTATGTACACTAAAGAGCATGAAAGCCAGTTAAGCAGATGTAGAGAAAGGATTGTGACGATTAGGAGGGTTTATAATGGTCTCATATTGATAGAAGAAGGTCATCCAGTTTATTTAATATGGACTGAGTGGATGATAGAGTGTTTAGCATCAGATTATAAAAAGCCAGTCCCTATATATAGTAGATTTGAGATACTTGATTTATGAAGAACTATATTAACAGACATACAGTGATGGGAATGATGTCAAAGCACTATATTCCTTTTGAGGATTACTCAGGATTCTATAAAAGTAAGAAAAGGGACAAAGTAGTGGTTTTTAATAAAGATTATCCTGAGGGAAGCTATAAAGAGATTAACTACTACTATATTCCAGATAAACCAGAAGTAAAAATTAAGAATATGTATAATTCTACCTTATTAGTCTCTCATTTTAACAGTGATTTTTTTAAGTTAATAGGAAAAAGTAATAGAGAAATAAGAGAAACTAGGAATCAGTATAATAAAATTATAACTATAAAAAATGATATAGACAATATAGAAGAAGTTATTTTATTGATTAATAAGTGGGATATGCAGAGTGGGAAAAAATACGGATGGCAAAAACACTCTGGTTACGACAAAACTTTCTTTCTTAAGTATTATGAGCAGGAGAAAGATAATTTAATTTCTTTATTTTTTTATTTTAATGATGTTTTAGTAGGATATAGTATAGTATCTAATATAGTAGATAATAACTGTTATAAGTACGTTATTCGCAAGATGGATATAAGTAGTAGGAATCTATGTTTGTATATCGACTTCAAGATGTTTGAAAATATATATAATAATTATGGAAGAGATTTTTATATTAACTGGGGAGCTAGTTCTGGTAATGTTCTAAAGTATAAGAAGAAGTTTCCTATTTTTAGTGAAGATAAAGTGTATTTTTATAAAATAAAAAAGGAAGAAAAATGATAAACGATGTCCCATATGACAGTACAAACGCAGAGAATCCATGGCTCTTAGAGAGAAACAACCATCTTGCTATAAGTGATAAAGAAGGGAATAAATTAACTGCTGAGTACATATGGAGCCTTGGTGGTGCAGATAGAGAGAATCTAGTAAAAGAAGTATTTGACTATTACAGAGACAATGGTTTTCCTCGTAGTAGTTTATCTGATAGTGACTTGCTGAAGAAGTTTAAGTCATTAAAGAAGAAAGATCCAGATAGCGTTATAGATAATAATGGGTGCATCAAAAATACATCATCTCTATGTAATGACGTATATAAATATTTTTTATGGGGGAAGTATCATTCGGCAAAAGGAGATAGAAAGACTAGATCAGTAATAGAAGCATTTAATGATGATGAGTTGTTATTAAATGTTATTAAGAATAGGATGGGATATTGTAGTACAGGAGAGGATGGGACTAAGCGAGCATATGTCTTTACTATGAGTAATGGTATGGTCCTTCAGGGTATTAGGTCTACAGGGTATGGATATAACGTAAGTTTGTTTAAGCCATCCATCGCAAAGTATTTATATAAGCATTATGCAGTGAGTAGTGTTCTTGATTATAGTTCTGGATGGGGAGCCAGGGCATTAGCTGCTATGAGTTTAGGTTTAGAGTATTATGGTATTGATCCTTTAACTTATTCCGAAATAAATGATATAATAGACTATTTTGATGGAAAAGGAAAAGTAATAGGAGGATGTTCTGAAGATAGTAGTTCTTATAAAGATATACCTATGGTAGATTGTGTTATGTCTTGTCCTTCATACTTCGATTTAGAAATATATTCAGAGGATGAGAACCAAAGTATTAATAAATATAGTGACTATAATGATTGGCTTAATATCTATTGGAATAATACTGTAATTAATTGTTTGGGTAGGATGAAGGAAGATGGATACTTTTTAATAGTATTAAAAGATAAGGTTAAAAAGCATAAATTAGCAGAAGATATGATAGAAATTTGTGAAAAGAATGGTTTAGTAGTAGAGAAAGAGATACCTTATAAAACATTAAAAAGTCATTTATCAGGTAAGAGAAAATCAAAGAAAATAGATAAAAAGAGTGAAGCTGTTTATATAATGAGAAGAAAATAACTATATACTTAATGCCTTCACCAACAGTGCTTGACTCCATCCTAGAGGAGTATTTTTATTAGGATATTTATCTTCTATATATAGTTCAGGTAATTCTAATTTTTCATTCATAGAGTTTATAGTCATATTTATATAGTATTTATATTTTTCAATATTCCCTATTTGATAATAGCATATTGCCATCCAGGGCAAACCCATTGTCCAGCTTGCTTCTTTATAGTATTTATCACCTATATACCTCATTACTCCTTTTTCTTTAAGTAGGTATTTTTCTATATTATTTAATATTAGTAATGACATTTTTCTATCAACTATATTATACGGGTATATTAGACTTAGTAGAGATAAGTCTGTATTTTTTGTTAATGATTCATTAGGGAGTAGGTTATTTAGGGTGTCTTGTCCTTTTTCTATTAGTTGTTTTGGGACATTTGTGAAGTGTGATATTTCTTTTAGTCCTGCTACACATGCCCTACTGATGAGGAGTGTATTTCTTTATTTTCTTCCCATATCCCATTATCTTTATCTTTCCAGTATTGTATGGAGTTAAGATAAAGGACTAATTTTTTAACAATTTTTATATGTTTATTTGTTTGTAGTATTTTGTAATTTTTTTTGATATTTTCCTATGAAGTAGAGAAATCCTCCTATTGAGTCATTTTGCTTCCATCCCCATCCTGTTTTAATTTCTTCTAAATCTTCTGTATAGAGTGGGTGTATGTATTTATAATCATCTATAGGTTTTTCTTTTATTACATCATCTATTTTATGTTCAAATTTAATAAATAGATCTAGTAAAGTATGGTATATTTGTTCTACTGTATTTTTGTCATCAATAGAGTCAAAAGAAATTGATATATATAGGTTGTCTCTTATCCATATTCTATTATATCCTGTATCTTTGTTTGGGCTTGCTTTGAATAGTCCTGATTTTGTTTGTAGTTTTTTTATATGGTTAATTGAGGTAGTGAGCATATTTATAATTCGAAAAATACTGGGAAAAACCTTTGTTGTCGATATATAGATAAATATTATTTTAATGGGTCAAGTCAGACCTAAAAGGAGTTGTTCCTATGGAAAAGAAAGATCATGTATATGATGCTTTAAAAATTTTGATAAAACTATCTAAAGAAGCACAGGGAGATAGAGATAGTTTAAAATATTGTTCTTTTATGCAATGGTTAAAAGAATATTGTACTATTAAAATTTGCTCTGCCAGAAGGGCTGGACATACTGAAGCATTAAAAAAATTAATCATAGAAGACAAAATGAATATAGGTTGTTTTGTCCCTAATCGTCAATGGGTCAATATTATTAAAAAAGATTATAAGGAAACAGTAGAAAAGGACATAAATGAAGGAAAATTAGAATTTTGTACAGATATGAATAGTATTGATTTTTTAAGAGGAAAGAATTTTTCTAATTTAGATGCTATTGTAGTAGATCAGGCATCTTTTTTTTCTCAAAAAAAGATTGATAAGATATATGATTTAATTATTTTGACAATATGTAGGAATAAAATCCCTTTTTATCTTATTTTTCTTCAGTAATTATATTGAAAAGTGAAAGATAAGTAGTATAATAATTATTAGAAGGTAGATGCAAGAGTCATTACCTCAAGTAATGTCTATGTAGTCTTATCAGCTATATAGGTAAAGAGTAGTTGCCTAAGCAACTTGGTGGATCTGTTGTTAAGTGGTTTCCATTTAACTATGGCCCTAGAGAGGCAGTCTTAAGATTGTCTCTCTTTTTTTTAGAGGTATTGTTTATTTTTTGTTGAAAATAATAAATATAAAATAAAGGATTTTTCTTTTTCCCGGGAGAATATAAAGATATGAACTGGTTTAAAAAAGCAACAGCTATTATGAAATTAGATTGGAAGACTGCTTACCAAGAGCTTTTAGCAGAGTTGAAGAGAGTTCCGACTAGTGAAGAGGTTCGAAAAAAGATGTATGATGATTCAGAGTTGTCGAGATCTACAGAATTTGATTCTATTGATTTTGATAGAAAAACAAAATATGATGATTTGCCTTTTAATAAGCGTTGAAAAAATTAAAGAATATTATGATAGACTAAAATTTTAATAGAAACAATAATATTTTGTTAAAAATATAAAAAATAAGTCTTTCTTAATTCTTAAAACCACTATTACTAATTTAATAGTGGTTTTTTATTTAAATCAAGGTTTTTCACATTTTAAGTCGAAATATAGTAGTATAGATATATTTTTTTAAGAGAAGATTATGGCTCTCATAGAGACATGGATTGTTATAAATAATTATACAACTCCTTTAACAATAAGTGATATCATAACTCCTTATACTGTTAGGGTCGGAGAAACAGTAGATTTATTATCGGTAGGATCTAATACTGCTGAAAATATAGCTAATTCTATTATTTTAAGAAATTATGGTAATTATATAGTTCCTGGGACAGGTCTCCCATGGTTATCTTCAGATTACAATCATTCTCATGATGAATTTTCTTTAACAGATCATACTCACATAGGATTAGATATTTTAACAGGAGGCTCTACATCTGATGCAGATGCTTTACATACTCATGACGGACTAACAACTGTTCTTGAAGTTAATAATTTGATAGAAGAAGCGATAACAGGGAATATTGATCTTACTGATTTTGTAAGAAAAGATGGAAGTATTAATCAACTTTCTGATATCACCTCTACAGGAGTAGCTATAGAAGATACTGTTTCTAAGGCTCATGATGAAGCTCATACCATCTTAGAGCATACAGATGATGAAGATCCTTTTCTTATGTCAAACTATAAAAAATTAGTAGACGGTAGTAATGCCGATTGCTGTCATACTCACTCTTTTCGTGTGCATAATGATTTAGAGGAACTGGATGGAGGGGTATTTGGAGAATATTATCATTTTACTCAGTCTCAACATGATACTTTAATAGATGGCAGTGACGCAGATCCCTTGCATATTCATGGGGGGATAGGAGTTTTGCATAATAGTTTAAGTGGACTTCAAGGAGGAGATGTAGGGGACTATTTTCATTTCACACAATCCCAACACGACACTTTAATAGATGGTAGTAACTCTGATTTATTACATACCCATTCTCATAATTTATTAGAAAGTCTTCAAGGAGGAGACCCTAGTAACGATGAATTTTATCATTTAGGATTAGATGACTTAACTATTTTAACAGGGGGTAATGACGCTACTTCTCTTCATATACATGATTCCCGTTATTATACAGAAACAGAAATAAGTATGGTAGGAGTTCCATCTTCAGGTTCTACCCTAATTGGTATGCCAACAATAGATAGTTCTACCTTCTCAACTTTAAGAGATGATTTTAGCATTTTTAGGAGTGCAGGCCTATTCATCGGTGGAGAAATAATATTAGAAGGCAGTGCTAATGTAATTAGTGTAAATAGTGGAACAGGAACAATCAGACCAGAAGATGATCATTTGTCAGATCTTTGTTTTATGGATTTTGATGAAAGAATTAGTATTGAAACACCTACTAATGATACTATTTATATAGGAATACAATATAATGCAGGTCCTCCTGCATTTGCAGAAATAGTAATTAGAGATACTGATGTGTGGAATTTACATACTGATTTTCCTTTAGGCTCAGTAGTAAATGAAGATGATGTTTTACATATTACTAATAGGCCACATTTTGTTGCAAATGGTCTGGGTCATACTTTAGATAGATTTCATGAAACTGCCCCCATTGCTAGAGATGAGTCAGGTGGTGGTTTAATATTAGGAGAAAGTGGTGATGGTAATTTTAATGTGACTGTCACACAAGGTGGTTTATGGGATAGATTAAGTAGATTTCCTATTTCTACCTTTAACACAGCAACAGGAGATGATTTTGATAGTTATGTAAATGGAGTTTTTGAAGAAACTAGAAACACATGGGATAATTTACAGTATGATAATGGTGGAACTATTGATACTTTAATGAACAACAGGTGGGGAGTTCAGTGGTTCTATTTAGAGTTAGATGGTGCATTAGTTATGCAGTATGGGACAAGTAATGCTGTAACTCAAAGTCTTGCAGAAGCAGAGTCTACTCCTTCTACTGTTAGCCCACGAATTACTGATCATGGAATACTCATAGGAAGAATAGTTTTTCAAAAATCAGCAGCATCTGCAACTGTAGAGACAGTATTTGAGACTACTTTTGCTGCGACAGGAGTTACTAGTCATCTTAATCTTACTGATATAGGAACAAATACTCATAGTCAAATAGATACTCACATAGCATTAGTAAATGAACATATAGACTGGACAGAAGCAACTCAATCACTTTTAACTACAGGAGATATTCATGTGTATTCTGATTCTTCTAAACTATATTTTGGAGATAGTAGAGATGCAAGTATTTTCTTTGACGGTGTAGATTTAAATATAAGTATGACAAATGATAATCCTAGTATAGATGGCTTAATAAAAATAAATGATACTCTTGATATGACTTTTAGTGATATTATTAATCCTAATAATATAGATGGTTCTGTAAGAGATATAACTACACTTGGAATAAATGCTAATTTAGAATTATATTTAAGATTAGATGGAGATTTATTAGACTCATCTGACAGTGGTCGTGACTTTAGTGTTGCAGCAGGAACAGAAGCATATGCTGACAGGGGAACAAATAAAGTATTTTCTTTTGATAATTCAACAGAACTTGAAGCAGATTCATATACAGGTGTTACAGGTACATTTGCAAGGTCAGTTTCGGTGTGGGCAAGGTCGTCGTCTGCGAGTGGTGTTGCTACTTTAGTTGCCTGGGGTAATCTGCCTGGAACATCACAAACGTGGGAGTGTAGGGTAACGGCAACAGGTATAATCAGTCTTGGTATTGAAACGGCAGCAGCAGGTAGGCTAACTGACACTGGTGTTTTTCTTTATGACGATACTTGGCATCATATAGTATTTCAGGTAGATACAAGTCAAACCATAGACGATGTTGAGATTTGGTGCGATGGAGTTAGGTGTGATACGACTACTACGGGCACTTTAAGTACAACAATAAATACAACCAATTCATCCAACGTCTTTATTGGCAGTCAAAGCGGAACAGCAAATACATGGGATGGAGAGATAGATGAAGTTGCTATATTCTCCAATGTACTTTCGGAAGATGATATTATAAACATATTCAACTCACAAAAAGATAAAATTATCCGTGGGAATACTAATACAGATATAGACTGGACTAATGCTAATTCATCTTTATTAACAACAGGGAATATTAGAACGAATGGAGTTCTTAATGTAGACGGTTCTGATGGATTGACGACATCCTATACCGTATTGACAGATTTAATGGGTGGCACTTTAACAATAACAGTTAAGGGTGGAATAACAACTATCGTGGGGAAATAAGAAAATGATTGTAAAAGACTTAATGCAACTTAAAGCAGAACTACAGAAAGTCCTTGAGTCTGAAGGGTTTACGGCCTTTTGTAAAGACTGTCCTGTTGAGCCAAGATGTTGCAATAAACAAAAACCTACCTGTGACTATGTAATTCAGAAACAAGACTGTGCCGAGAATAAGCCTTTGGAGTGCCATTTCTATGTGTGTCCTATTCTTGACGAAAAGAACAAAGAAGTAAGTAATTGGCTTCAGCGGGTCAGGTCAAGTATAACATGGCCGAACAAATTAGAATTTCCACTTGAGATAGAAGAATTTCCAGATAAATTTAGAAAAAATAACTACAAGGGGAGATTTTGAGATATGGATTTGGAATAGAAAATAAATAAAGGATTGTTTTAATTTTTCCGATATAATAATAGATTTTTTAATTATGGTGGAGAAATAAAATTATGATATTATTTTTAGATGTGAATAAGCAAGAAATTTCTTTATATAAGAAAGACGGGATTACTATTATCCCTTTTCAAAATGCGGGAGAATTATCTAAATATACAGAGAATAAAGAGTTTCTTTATATTTCTAATGCTGTAAAAACTACTTCTCAAGAAGTTATTAGTATGATAAAAAGTATGGGAGTATCTGTTAAAGAGATTAAGCCAGAAAAATTAACTTATATTCATATAGCAGGAGAAGGAGTTATCCCTATAGATGACAAATTAAGGTTTAGAGGTAAATATGATGCTCATCCTTTAACTAAAGAACTTATTCAAAAGATTAAATCAACTCCTTTATTAACTCAATTAGTTAAATCTGGTAAATTAGAAATGATTACTTCATCTAGAAGAAAAAAATTAGAAGAAGAAAGAGTTAGGAAAGAAGATGAAAAAATAGGAGGAATACTTGTAGATGGAACTGTTGATGATTTTATTGAAGGGAAAGATAATAAACATGGGGACGCAGAAGTAATAGATTTAGCAGTAGGAGCATCTTCTACTGGAAAAGTAAAAGAGATGGAAGAATTATTAGAAGAGATGGAAGGACTATAATATATGGAAATAGTTATAACACATCTGGGAAATATGTCACAATTAATTCCTGCTACTAGTATCATTAAAGGCATAAAAAAACAAGATATAGATACTAATATTACTTGGGTAGTCTCTAAAAAAGAACTTTGTTATATAAATAAATATAATAAAAACATATTAAGAACAATCTCTATTGATCAATTTGTAAAAGAATCAAGGATATACGACCTTCTTATTAATTTGTACCCATATTTTCCAGAAGATATTTATATAAACCCCACTATAAAACATGCCACAGGATTTTATTTTCATTCCTATTTTGATAAGTTTGAAGAAGTTTTTCATAAAGACATTTCTAATATGAGTATTTTACAATTATATTTTATATTATGTGGACTTATATGGAAGGGAGAAGGGTATGATATAGGTTATTATCCTAAAACTAAAACTAAAAAGAATAAAATAGGGGTATCTGTGGCTAATGCTAATATTAGAAATTATGTATTAGATAATTTAGAAGTAGATAATAAAAAAATATGGTACATCCCATATAAAAAAAATATATTTAAGAGAATAGATGAAATAAATAGATGTAAAAAAATTATTACAGATGATCTTATTACATTTCACCTTGCATTATCTTTGAGAAAATATGTTTATTATTTAGAAACATTCCCATTATCAACAAGATTAGAATTATTTAATAGTGGAGAAATATTCAAAGTGCCGATGAATATTATTTAAGGAATTATTATGACCACAGAGAATGCATCAAATAAAATAAAAATAGATAAGAAGAAAAGGAATATAGTAAAAATAATACCAACACCTATTGTCTATTCTCCTTCTGACTATAAAATAGATAATAGATGTACTGGTAAAGGAGTTAAAATAGCTATATTAGATTCTGGATACTCATATCATAAAGATATGATATTTGAAGGAGAAAAAATAAGTTTTTGTGAAAGAAATATATCTACAGAAGATAAAAACGGACACTCAACAATAATATCTGGAATTATTAAATCTAATAATAAAAAATCTATAATAGGAATAGCTCCGAATGTAAAATTGTTATTTGGAAAAGTAGTAGATAATAAAGGACAATGTAATTTTAACTCCTTAGTGGCAGGGGTTTTATGGTCAATAGTTAAAGAAGTAGATATAATTATTATAGCAATGGGATCACAATATGACTATAGAGTGCTGCATGATGCTATTAAAAAAGCAAGATCTTATGGTATTTGTATTTTTGCAGCATCAGGAGATAATGAAGAATTAGATTATCCGTCAAGATATAAAGAAGTATTCTCAACAGGATTTTTAACAAGATATAAAAAGAAAAATGATCTAATTAAGCAAAATGTTGATTTTTATTTACCCAATAAAGGACTATATACTACTTATTTAGATAGTAAGTATGTAAAAGTTTCAGGATCTAGTATTTCTACAGCTTTTTTTGCAGGATTAGGAGCAGTTTTAATAGAACAATATAAGAGAGAAAAAAAGAAAAATATACCAAAATTAGTATTCTCTAAATTAGATAAAATTTTTAATAAATAGGAGATAGTGATAACATGCCACCTGAGGAGTTTAATCCAGAGATATGTGAACTTAAACATAATAATATTGACAAAGATATAAAAAGTATAAAAGAAGATATAAAAGAAATAAGAAACGAAGAAAATGAACAACATGAAGAGATAAAAGAAATGATCATGGGACTGTCTAAAGAAATAGCAACAAGTCATATAAATCTAAAAAATAAAATAGTTCTAGTTAATAAGTCAATGGGAGATAAAATAGACGACCTTAATGAATTTAACAAAAAATTAAGAGGAAATGGAGATCCAGGAATATGGGAGTCTATTAGAAATATTAAAAGAAATATTAAAATTATAATGTGTACTATTACTGTTATATTGATACTAGTCTTAGGAGGTAGTTATAGGGGGATATCTCTAGATGGCATCAGAAAAAGACTGCCAGGACAAAAGATAAAACAAGTAGAACCAATTTCCTTAAAAGGAAATAAGTTGTTACAAGTAGAACCTGTAGTCAAAGTAAAACCTGTAGTTAAAATAGAATATGATAAACCTCCTACTTTTCTTAAAAAGAGGTAATATCTTCAAAATATATAATATATAAATATATAATAGTTTAAAAAAGAGAAATTAAAATGAGTGAAATAAGATCAGTAGCTAGCTTCAGAGGTAGTTTTAAACAAGGTATTATAGCTGATTTATTGATAAAAATAACTGATTTTGACGGAACCCCTATAGACCCAAGCTCAATAGAAGTAGTCATAGAGGGACCTCTAGAAACAACTAGCTCTAATATGGTGATTACTACAAGTGGCCCAGAAGTAACAGACTCAAGCACTCCATTTCAAATAACAGAAGGATACTATGTCTATTCGTGGGATGTTGCTGCTGATCAGGCAGTAGGGAATTATAATGTAACATGGACATATATAGTAGATGGAGATGAAAAAAATGAATTTCAGATAGTTACAGTAGTCGAAAGTCAAACTAATGCAGAACCCTCTTCCTTCTATACACAAAGATTAATAGATTTCAGGGAAGCTCTTGAATACCACCTCTCATGTGCTCAAACTATCCCAGTCTATAATGAACAAGCAAGACCTTCAAGAGATAACACTACATTTGAATTTTCATTTCCCGACTGGAACCAGTCGTCAGGTGTTAAGATATATAGGAATGAAGTAATAGTCAATGCAGATGCAGAGGTAGATTATTTTAAGGGAAATGTTACTTTTGATAGTCAATTACTGCCACAGGAAACAGTTAATGCAGATTATAACTTTAAGTGGTTCTCAGAAGAACAACTTACAAGGTTCCTAGTCAATGCACTGCAAACAGTGAATACTTTCCCACCTCATACAGGATATACTCTAGATGATGTGCCAGATAGGTACTTTCCTGCTATACTATACGGGGCAGCAAAAGATGCTATTAGGCAGTTGATGGGTTGTCTTATGTTCCAACAACCAGCTCAAATATTTGGGGGTACTGAAGAAGCTCAAAAGGCATTTGGTAATTTTGAAACACTAAAACAAAACTATGAAAAAGACTGGGAGAAACTGGTCGACCAGAAAAAGTTTGGTCCTTATCCACGCTTGAGGCTAAATGTTACTCCCGAATATACGCTGCCAGGCGGTAGGTCAATAGTATCCTATTCACAAGTATTCATAAAAGTTGATAATCAGATACTTAGGGCTACTATGAAGGAGTTATTTGATATATTCAGGAATAACTATTATAAAAATATAGAAATATTATCTCAGGATAATAATGGTTCTTTAATATACGCTCCTATTAATTATGTATGGAATTCAGGGACTAAATCTGTTTATGAATTAAAAACTACAAATGGTTATGATATTAGATCGAGTTATGAACATTTGTTTTATGTTAATAATAAATACTTACCACTAATGGATATAAAAATAGGTGATAAGATTTTAACTTGCGATAATAATAAAATAGAAACAACTACTGTTAAGTCAATTAATAGATTAAGAAGAAAAGAAAAAATGTATGATTTAGAAGTAGGAATAACAGCTAATTTGTTTGTTAATGGCATTAAATGCCATAATTCAAGATGGTTCCGGTACTTATTCAAAGGATAAGGTGGGTTACAAAGTAACATTTAGCCTTATCTTTGGATAAGGACCAAAATATTTTCAACATTTTTCAAATTTCTTAAAGTTTTTTAGAGGAATTATCGATGTAATATATAATAGGTAAATATAAGATGCTTGAACTTCACAATAAAGTAGAATATTTAAGAGTAAATATCTTTTTCTGTTAGTGAAGTTCCAGATTAAGATTTTACTCTTTTTTTGTAAGGTTAGGAGAATATCATGAGAGTAAAAGGCAAAAAATTATCAGCAGAGTCAATTGAAAAGATGAAACAATCTAAAATTAAAAGAATGCAGTCTAAGTATATATGGGGATTAGCAGAGTTATATCTTGATATAGATGTTAATAATGGAGCGGGAAAAAGAATAGATAAATATATCACGTTAAGAGAATTTAAGAATTATGTTTTATCTGGAGTGTCTCTTAAAGAAATAGCATCTAAAGGAGTCTCAAGAAAGATAATACAATTTTTTAGTAATTTTTGTCAAGGAAAAATAAAATTTACTAAAGAGCAATTTGAAGAGAGTTATAAGCAAGGGATGTCTTTAGATGAAATTTGTAAAGATTTTTTAGTAACTCATCAAGATATTACAAGTTTACGTCAGTTATATGATATAAAACGTAGAGGAGCTACCTATATAAATAGAAAGAAAACTGAAGTTCCTTTAACTCAAAGACAAAAAGATATCTTATATGGAAGTATGATGGGAGACGCTAAAAGACTTCATACTAGATGGAATTCAATAGCAGCTTTTAAGCACTCTGACAAGCAAGAAGAATATCTCAAATGGAAGTTTGAAGAGTTTAAAAGTGTGACTAAAAAAGAGACATTAAAATTTGCTATATCTACTGATAAAAGGGAGGAGTATAAGGGCCATTATGGTTGCTGGAGTTTTTATACAAGAGCAAATAGTGATATAGAAGAATGTATAAATAAGTTTTATAGTAGCGGTAAAAAGGAAATAGATAGAGATATTTTAGATAATTTATCAGAATTGTCTTTAGCAGTATGGTTTGGCGACGATGGATATTCTGACAAAAATAAACATGGTATTTCTAATTATATATTTTGTACAGATTCTTTTTCAGAGGAGTCTGTTGATAATATTATAGAATGGTTTAATGATAAGTGGGGGATTAAAGCCCATAAAAGGAAAAGACAATTAAAATATAAGGTTGGATTTAGAGTAGTTATCAAAGCAGAGAGTGGGGATGAGTTTTACGATCTCATTCGCCCCCACTTTATTCCTTCTATGCTTTACAAAATAAACTATGAAGCTTACAAAAAGAAAAGACACTTGAAAAGTGAAAACATATAATATATAAAGGATAAATAATGACTAATAAACACTATGAAGCAATCCATAAGTACGACTTTTTGACTAAAGAGTTACTACAAGAGGAGTATATATCTAATGGACTTACTGATAAACAAATAGCAAAGAAATATGATATATCTTCTAAAACTATTCCGTGGAAAAGAAGAAAAAAGTTTGGAATAGAGAATAGGTTTAAGAATAAGTCTAATCAGAATGCTAGAGTAAATAGAAAAATATCTATAGAGAAAGAAGATGCAGAGCAATTCTTAAAAGAAGGGATGACTTTTAAACAAATAGCAGAGAAGATGGGATGTAGTATCATTGTGGCTAAAAGGAGATTTAAGGAATTAGGACTTTGTAAAGAACAGGTTCAAACTACTCATTATAAATATTATAATATAGAGATAAACAATAGTCAAAAGCAAATGTTAATAGGTAGCCTTTTGGGAGATGGAACTATTACTGAGTCAGGAGCTTATTCCTGTAGTCATTCTATTAAGCAAAAAGAGTATTTTGACCATAAAATGACTGTATTAAATAACTTACATAGTAATAAGTTCCAAAAATACTCACATTTAGCAGAAAATACAAATTTAGCTAATGATACAGAGTCATTGCATTTTACCACAGGTTGTAACAAGTATTTATATGAATTAAGAGATATTTATTATCCTGATGGCATTAAAGTTTTTCCTTATGAGTATTTGAAAGCTAATTTAGAAGCAGAGGGACTGTCATATTGGTATTGTGATGATGGGGGAAAAAGAGGGACAAAGAGTCCTTTAGCCTATTTGTATACTTATGGCTATTCTTATGAAGAAAATAAGAATATGAAGAGATTATTTATGGAGAAATTTGATATAAAAATAAAGATTGAGATGAGTAAAGAAGAGAGAAGAGGAGATAAAAAGTACTATTTAGGTATGGATAGAGAAAATACAGATAAGTTTTTTGATATTATTGAGCCTTTTATAGTACCGATTATGAGATATAAGATAAGGGAGAAGAAGTGAAAGATATTATAAAGAAGTATTTCTTAAATATAATTATAGTGATTTGTTTTATTATGTGTATTCTAAATTGCTCTGCTATTGTTTGTGATGTTTTGGTTACTTCGGGGATACCCCTTTTATTAAATGTTGTCTTTGGGGCAATAGGTATTTCTGCCTTTATATCATCTATGAGGTATCAAAAGAAAAATGAAAAATCTAATGATATTTTTAGGAGAGAAGCTTATTTTAATAGCGTTTTACTTTCTGAGACAGTATCTCCCTGTCTAAGAATTCGTAGATATAGAAACAAAATAGAAGGGATGATGCTCTCTTTTCCAACAAATGATATAATTGAGATAGATGAAGAACTTAAAAAATATTTAAATTTTATTTTCAATATTGTAGAATTTAAAGATTATGAATATATAAAATCTTTTAAGATCAGTGGTAAGCCTCAAATTCAGAAATGGGTTATAGTTACATCTAATCTCCTTTCCGACTACTTTTATTATTGTCAGGAACAGAATTTAAATTGGAGACAAGCTGGTTTCGGATTTTGGTTTTCTCACAAGTATAATATAATATCTGACAAAAATTTTATTACAAAAGAAAAAACTTATTCAACAAAAGGTTCTTCATATAAGATTGAGATAAAAGATGCAAAATGCAGTATAACAGGTAATAAAAGTGAGGATTTTTACTTTGGAGATTTTAGAAAATGTTTGGATCAGATTTATTGGGATTTAAATAATCCCAATAAATCTGTTTTTCTTCAAAAGTGATTATATTTAGTATATACAAGGATAAATAATGAAAAGTAATATAAAAATTGATAATTATGATATATTTCAAAAAGACTTAGAAGATTCAGTTTATGGGTATTCTAATGATTCTAATAGTTATTTATCAGAGCAATTAATTACCTA
>SDBU01000620.1_pt1 | contig 49890 bp, 74 predicted proteins | sample 2277071 | NCBI WGS metagenome assembly SDBU01 (sample SAMN10397929, study PRJNA504765) | marine sediment metagenome | isolation source: marine sediment core GS08_GC12, 126 cmbsf | place: Arctic Ocean: Gakkel Ridge, Loki's castle | collected 2008
CTTCAAGATGCGTCGCTGCTTTGAGCGCCTCGTGGGCGACCCCGAAATCTTGCTCCGCCACGGCGGCGGCAATCGCGTGATGAACGCGGCCATGTGGGAATCCGGGGCCGATCCGGTTGGCATCGGGACCACCGCGTTCCTGAAAGTCACCGGCGAGTTGATCGGCAACAAGGTCATTGAAAGCTACGACATCGTGACTGGCGTTGCGGATCAACTGGTGGAGAACCTGCCGACGAAGTTTCGGACGAACAACTATCCGGGCTTCGATTCGTTGCAAGCGTCAACACAGGTTGACGAAGGCCAGCCGTTCGACCAGCTCGGCTTCCAGGAGAAGTTCGTCGGCTCCAACGATACCCACAAGTACGGCGGCATCGTGGCGCTGACCAAGGAAGCTATCTTCCACGACCAGACTGACATGTTGATCCTGCGGGCATCGCAGGTTGGGCGTGACCTCAAGTATCTGTGGGAGAAGCTGGTCATCGACTCTGTTCAGGACTTTGACAAGGGAGGCACGGCCAACCTGGAGTTCCTGCCCAACGGTGCTGCGGAAGCCCTGTATCGAACGAGTACGGGCACGAACAGCACGACCGTCAACAAGGCCGCAACGAATGGTCTTGGAGACTACACGAACATCGATGCGGCTATTCAGGTGTTTATCGGCATGAGGGACGAAACGAGCCAGGCCATTCCGGTTCCCTCTCCGCTGACGTTACTCGTGCCCGAAGCCCTGATGGACGTGGCGAGCGTGATTCTCAACCCGATCTCGATTCACCTCAACAACGATGGCGGATCGACGTTCGGTACTCAGGTCGGCATGGGCGGCGGCCTGCATGCCGTGCGAAGCGTTCAGAGTGTGCTCTCCAGTGTGCATCTGGACGCCAAAGCGGCGGGCACTTGGTATCTGGGCAACTTCCAGCGTCAGTTCAAGTGGCGTGAGCACTGGCCGCTGAGCGTCGAAACCGGCGACAACAAGCTGGACGCCTTTTTCCTCCGCGACATCGCGTTCGCGATCAAGGCCAGCTTCTACGGCGGCATGCTGGTTCTGGATGACAAGTACGTTGTGCAGAGCACGGTGGCGTAGACGCCAAGGGGGGCGCCGTGGTTGAAGTGATGACTAACGCGGTCGAGGTGACGCACGGCGGCGAAGCTACCGCAGGGGAAAAGCAGGGCTCTATGAGTCCTGCTGACCCGCCGCGCAATCCCAACGTCGAGACGGTTGCCGGCGAGGACTACTATGTCCGCTCAGGCGGCGACCGGCTACTTGCTGGCATCCTCCGAACCCTCGGGGAGATCAAGGATAGGCTGGACGGGCTGCCGTCTGTGATTGCTGACGCGATTGCAGAGCGGCAGCTCGACAGCCCACAGAAAAAGAAGATCAAGCGAGGCCGATAACATGGCGACAACGCACGAGAAGCAGATCGTCAGGGCGCAAGAGACTGGCGCGGCTGCGTTGGCGTTCACCCTGACAGATGCCACGCAAGATATCGAGATCCAGAGCGTTGAGTTGCATCTCGACGCGGCGGCGGCCACGAGTGAGAACTTCACGATCACTCGCAGCGATGTCAACAACAGCGAGTACAACACGTTGCTGTTCACTCAGGACATGAACACCGAAACCGATATTGCCATCACCGACGATGACGCGAAGTTCCTGGTGATGGCAGGCGATTCGCTCGTGTTCGCGTTCACCAACTCCGACACGAACGACTTTGGCCTGACGATCAAGTACCACCGTCTGCCTGTTCGTGGAGGCACGAGAGCCTAATGGCTGTCTACCTGAGCGGCGTGCGCCAGCCCGTTGACCGGATCGGCTCGTATGACCAGGTAGCCCGCGTGACGGCGGACGCCACGGCGTCGACGCCTATCAGCCTGTTCACCGTGACCGGCGATGTCGTGGTGCGCCTTGTCGCAATTGCCAAGGAGACGGTGACGACCGACGATGCGAGCGTGGTTGAGGTGGGCGTGGCCGGTGACACCGCCGTCCTGATTGCCCAGATCGCGGACGCCACCGACTTGGCGGTGAACGAAATCTATCACGACGCCACGCCTGACGCCACGATAGAGGCTCTGAGCGTGCTGAAAGAGTTCATCATCTCCAGCAGCCAAGACATCATCTTGACGACCACAGGAACCGTCACGGCTGGCTCTATCGCGTTCACCTGCTTCTGGACGGCCCTTTCATCGGACGGCAAAGTCACGCCAGCATAGGGGGCACACCATGCCGGTCATCCTCAGCGGTCGCAACCAAGAGGCCACACTTGACCAAGTGCAAGCAATCGAGCAGCACTTTCATACGCGGTGGCGCTGGTTTGGCATCAGTGCCAATCAGACCGGCGATGATTGGGCTCTCGCGACAGGTCTGACAGCCTTCTCCGCCGATAGCGGGAGCGGCGTTTTCGGGGCCGTCATCAAGGTGCTGGGCCCAGACGATACGCCGATTTTCGCTGGGCACACGCTATTTGATTCGGGCATGATCCTGGCAGCGACCCTACAGCACACAACGCCCTACGTGATGCAACTGATTTGGGGCACGGGCACGTCGGCGGACGCCATCACGGCAGAACAGTTCACCGAAGTCATGCTGATCAAGAGCACGGCCACCGGCGCGGCCGGCGGATCGCCGTTCCCGATACGGATGCTCCGGATCGCCGTGGGTACGAACGTCTGGGCGAGGGTCAAGAACGCGACAGATACGAGTACCATAGAGTTTTTCATCGGCATTCATGAATACGTGAGGTGACGCGATGCCACTATGGACAGCAAGCGTCACGCTGGACAAGGGCAGTGATACCAGCGGCAACGTGACCGTGACGAATACTTGAGGTAATGCAATGGTATGGCGTCTATTGCGGATCGGGCGCCCCGACTACGGCGGCGCTCAACTCATCATGAGCCGCGACCCTGGCAACCCACGGGCGCAGACGGTGATGCTGTACGTGCATCCGCAGTTGGCCTCGCAGTTCGGCAACATCGATGTGCAGAACCCCCCGCAGGCTGTCGTCAACTGGGTGCAAGGCCATCTCGACACGCAGGACACGGCGGCGGCGTTCGGGGCGAAGCTGTCCGAGGCGGAGGCGGGCTTCCGCGTGAAGGCGTCTGGCAAACTTGACGAACAGGTGGACATCATCCGGCAGTACCTCACGGATAACCCCGGCGTGACCGCACAGCAGGCGCGGGCCGTCTTGACTCCACGCGCCCAGGATGTCTTTGACGCAATCGACGCACTGACGGGGGGCTTCTAATGGCTGTCGTGGTATTCGATAATGTCCTCGGTGGTGGTGATGGCCTCTGGTCGACCAATACGAACTGGGTTGGTAATGCTCTGCCCGGTCCCGCTGATACCGCCGACATTGACGCCGACTGCATATTGGACCAAGATGACATCGTGGCCCAACTGGACATCGCGGCGGGCATCACGCTCACGATGGGCAGCGGCGGCAACCCGTTTGACATTACGGGCATGACGGGTTCGTGTCTAGGTACGGGTACAATTTCAATGGAAGCCGGAAGTGAGTTGACGTGGAACTCGGCGGGCGACTTCGGCACCGGGGATTGCGATATAGTGGCGCGAGGCACTTCTGGTAGTCGGTGCCTGATTGACAACGTGGGGGCAGGCGCTTTCGACGTTCCTAGCCAAGATGGTGACATTGACGCAGAATGGACAGATATCCATTCTGTGAACGGCTACTTTTCTGGTTCTGCCTTGTTTCGACTAGTCAATTGCGACCTAGAGGGCATCGGCGGCGCGTCGTATTGCGTTCCAAGAGCCGCACGCATTATTGTCAAAGACTGCTTTATCAGCAATTTTGGGCACGCTACATGGGGCGGCCTGACTTTTTCCGAAGCCTGGAATACAACCGTCCAAAACCAGGTCGAAAACACTGTGTTTGGCGAAGACCGGGACGCCAACAGCCAAGCAAATACAGTTGATATTGGCCTCTATGGTAACGTGGCCTCAGTCACCCTGCATATAAATATGCGCAGCGTTCGGCTTCTCGGCGCGACCCCTATTTACTGGCACGCTAATCTGGTGCAACCGGCTTCTCGCGTTATTGTTGACAACTACGGCTTCGACGGAACGACCGGCACGCTAGGGATAGGGTTTGTAGACTCGGATTACTGGACCTATGAGCGATCCACGGCAGCCAAAAAGACCGGTGACTTCGGAGCACGCGTAACACCCAAAACCGGCATCGACACCGCCGAAGACTACTACGCCGAGATCCCTGTCTACATTCCCATTGTAACCGGTGACAACATTAGCGTCAGCGTCTACGCATGGCGTGACGACGGCGGATCGGGCGGCATGACGAACGACTGCGTGGAGGTGGAACTTGACCCCGAAGGCGCGTGGTTTACGCCAGACACATCCTCCGAGACACTTACAAGCGCCGACACATGGTACGAACTCACGGCGAGCGGAGCCGGGGCGAATGCCGGCGAGGGTGCGGTGCGGATCATCCTGCGGCTGAAGGAATTCGCTGCTGCCGACACGGCGTTCTTTGCCGACATGACGGTCATGGTTGGCAGCACAACGTACACGATAGATTTCGGCGAGTGGTCGAAGGGCAGCCCGCTGGCCGTGGCCAGTGGGGGCGGCGGTGGATTGCTAACGATGCTCGGGGGTAAGATCGGATGATCGTACAAGCTGGCACTGCCGACGTTACCACGTATTTCGAGCTGACCAACAGCTCTGACGGCTCGGAAGCTACGGGCTTGACGGTTACGGCCCTGGACCTGTCCTACGTTCGCGACGGCGATGCCGTGGCCGCCAAGGTGGACGCCTCCGACTTGGGCTCAGCCAATGCCGCTCACAGTGCGAACGGCGCCTATGAGGTAGACAGCACCGACGCACCCGGCCTCTACCGCATCGACTGGCCTGACGCCGCGTTTGCCGCTGGCGTGGGTCGTGTGCAACTGATCGTCAAGCATGCTGACATCCGGCTTGCTGTGATGAACGTCGACCTATCAATTACCAATGCGAAGCTCTTAGCATACTTGCAGCTACTGGCTCGCGAGGACGACGCTATCGCTACGGACAACTCAACGGAACTCACTGAACTGAATGCTGACGGCGGCAGCGGGGCGGGCGCTTACGACAACAAGACCGACGCCCTTGAGAATCTGTCACCCAGCGGAACCACGAATATCACGCACGAAACGCAAGTTCAGAGGGTGACCTAATGGCCACGACCAGCATAACCAAGACCTTCACTATCGACAATGTGTTGACCAACGTGACAAGCGTTGTGCTGAGCGATCCCGATGGGAACTTCGGAGTCAAGCGAAACGACAATGATGCCACGGTCGTTGCTGACGGCACCGCAATGACCAATATCAGCACGGGTGTCTATCGCCACACGTTCACCGACCCCGACTTGGACCTGGCATATACGGCGTGGATCGAATGGGTCTTCGACGGCGACACGTTCCGCGATGAGTCGCAGATCAACGGCACGACCACGGCTCAGTCAGCGGCGGCCACGCCCGCGTCGTCAACGGTGTTGGCCACGCTCACCGGCTCGGACATCACGCAAGAGCAGCTGGCCGGCATGATCGCCGAGATCGACCAGTTCATCCTGACGCTGGTTGCGGACCGTGGGGCGGAGTTGGTGTATGCGGTGGATGACCGGAAGGTCGACCGCGCCAAGGGACTGGAAGTCGCCATGGAACTTCGGAAACATTACAAGACGCTTCTCGCGGAGTTCCCGGCGGAAGAACAGATCCTGTACGCGACGCACGGACACGCCCATCACGTTGACTTCGTGCATAGGCTGACGCAGCCATGACGCCCATAAGCTGGGACGAATCGCAGGCGTTTCAGGACTGGCAGATAAGCGTGAGTCACGTTGGCTCGTGGAGTGAATCGCTTGACCCCGGCACAGGCGGCTTCACGAGCACGAGCATCACGACGGTGATAACGGCCGTCCGGTCGCATGTGCGAAGTGCGGGCGTAACAGCCAACGGGACGCCGGTGCAGTTTGGGGACCGCTGGTATCGCGTGAGAGCCACGGACGTCACGCCTGCGATGAATCAGCGGTTCGTTGATGCGGGTGTGACGTACAGGGTTCTCGACTGGGAGACGACCAGCGACGGCCTTGTGCACAAGATTCTGACGCGAAGGGTGTAGGCATGGCGCGACGAGCCATCACAAGCGGCAAGGGCTTCTATCAGATCCGGGTTGAGCTGGACAAGTTCCGCAAGATCACGGCACGCGCCGCCCGGCAGGTAGGTGTGAACGCCGCGGAGGTCGTGCGGGACATCGCCATTGACACGCTTGAACAGCTTTACGACGGCACGCCGGTAGACAAGGGCCAGGCGTCCGCAGGATGGCTGGACGGCTTCAGGAAGCTCAACGCACCCGAACCGCCACTGAAGGGCACGGACGCCCAGAAGGTCGCACAGGGGCGACGCCAGGGCGTGGCTGTGGTGAATCTGGAAGGCAAGCGGCCCAGCGTGACGTTCACCAACGCCGTGCCGCATATCGTGCCGCTGGAATTCGGGCACAGCGGGCAGGCCCCGAACGGATTCTTCAGGCGGACGATGGCGCGGACGCGGCGGGCACTGGGCCGGCGGTTCGTCAAGCAGGTGTTCAAAGGCGTCAGGATTTGACCGATGGCCATGACAACAGAGGAAATCGTGTCGAGTCTGTTCAAGCGAATCGGCGACAACTACAGCACGACCGACATCGACTGGCCGGGCATCGAGTTTGACACAGAGGAAAGCCAAGAATGGATTGCACCGGCGATTCTCGGCATCACGGCGGACCCACAGCGAACGGACCAAGGCCGAAAGAACATCCAGTTCCAGATTGGCCTGTTCGTCAAGAAAGCAGGTAACGTCTATCGTCAGCAGGAAGTCGAGGACGCCGTGCGGGCGGTGCTTGATCAAAAGAGCTTCCAGGTGAAAGACTACGATCAAGGCAGCCCGCCGCAAACGGGCGTGATGCATATACCCGAGGGGCAGACGGCGAACATGGGTACGGACTTGTTACGAGCGGAACTGAGGCATCAGGTGATAACGTGGAACGCATGGGCTGACAAGCTCTAAGCTGAGGGGCTTGGAGACGCGGACAAATGGACACACTGACGATCACACGGAACCTCAGGGACGATGTCATTCTCATTACCGATAATGATGCCGTCAACATTCTGACGCTTACTCTGGACGAAGGCAACTTCGAGGCCACCGAAACACCGGGAGCACCGATCAACATTCGGGACCGTGGCATTCTGGACCACGTTCGTACCGGCGACGAAGAGCCGGTCACGATCTCGCTGGGTGCAATGTTCACCCAGTACATCGGCGCGGGTACGGATGTCGATACCATCGCCGACGCCATTCGCTTCGCCGCCCCTTTCAGTTGGTCCAGCGCGGGCAGCACCGGCGAGCCGAACATGCTCGCCATCAGTTTGATTATCACGAACCCCGGCACGACGGCGACGGAGATCATCTCCTACGACCGGCTCGTGCCGACACAGTTCGTGATTGCGGAGGGTGACGAATTCAACACGATTCGCCTGGAGGGCACAGCGTTTGTGACCACGGCGACCGTGACCAGTTCCAGCACCGGTTAGGCCGGTAGAGGGGTAGTGATGAAGATTGCAGGCAAGGTTCCCGGTCCGCGACAAGGCAGCATCACGCTCGACAGGGGCGATGCGTCTCACACCATCCGGCTTCGGGCGCTTCCGTTCGGTACAGACCGACAACTGGAGCATCGTCTGGGCGGGGCTCCGCAACCGCCTCTGTCGAAGGATTTCGTCCGCAACAAAACGGGCTTCGTCCGCGACGAAGACAATCAGCCGTTCAGGCTGAAGCTGTTCGACGATCCGACCTACGTCGCTGCCTCGGCTCAGCACAACGAGCGGCGAGCGGTCGCCATGTTCCTGGAGGGGCTTGACGATAACAGCGTGGAGTTCACCACCAAGCTTGAAGATGACGGTAGCTTCGTCGAATACATCGACAAAGTGATTGCCGAGCTTGAAGCGGCTGGTATCAGCAGCGGCGAGATCATCCGTGCGGTACGGGAGATCAACAGACTCTCCGGCTTGTCTGACGAAGAGCTGGAGGCGGCGAAAGAAGGTTTTTTGCCCGAGTAGACAAGCAGGCCTACCAGCGAAAGTCCGCATGGGACATCGATGAAGACCAGACTGGGCGGCACTTGGCCTATATGATTCGCCGGGTTGAGATTCGGTGGGCCAAGTGGCCGGGCTGGTGGGAAGACCTGGCGGACCGCGAGCGGCAGATAGAGTTGCTCATGCTTGAGAACATCATGCAGCACGAAGAGGCCAAACGGCTCGAGGCCCAGCTGGGGGCCAGTGTAACCAAAGCGGGCATGTAATGGCGACCGAATCACTGACAGGCGTTGTTGGATTTGACACGCGGCAGGCCGACAAGGCCATGCGTGCCTTGAACGTCATCGTCAAGCGGTTCGGTCGCGAGAGTGCGAAGGCTGGCAGCCGCGGCAACCAGGCGATGAAGCTGCAGGCCAAGCTCGTGGCGCAGGCACAGCGGGCGGTCAAGAGCTTGACTGCCGAACGGAAGCGGGACGCGAACGCGGCCAAACGGGCGATAGACGCCACTGAGAGACGCGCCAAGCGTGCTGCCGATGCGGAGCAACGACGGGCAAGGCGGCTGGGCCGTGCAAGGCGACGGCAGCGAAAGGCCCGTGTACGACGCGAGAAAGCGGCTATCGCAGAGATTTCACGGGCGGAGGCGAGGGCGGCTGCCAAGCGGCGTGCCTTGTTCGCCGTAGCCGGTCGCCTCGCCGTGGCCGGCGGCATCGTTGGCACCATTTTTCTCGCCGGTCGCGTGGTCGCCGATTCGCTTCGGTCTTTCCGCGACTTTGAACGCGGCATGGCCGAGGTGTCCACCATTCTGGACATCACCGATGAGCGGCTCCAGGGGCTCGGCAAGACGCTCCAGAGCTTCGCACTTCAACAGGGAGCCACCCAGGCGGACACCATTCGCGGCTTCTACCAGGTCGTGTCGGCGGGCATCACGGACGCGGCTGGCGCCCTTGATGTCCTGAAGGCGTCCAGTGACTTGGCCATCGCCGGATTGGCGTCGCAAGAGGCGGCCGTCGATATCGTCACGACCGCACTGAATGCCTACCAGTTCGCCGCACGCGATGCGGTGTTTGTGTCGGACGTGCTGTTCACCACGGTTCGGTTGGGCAAGACGCGGCTCGAACAGCTTGCGACCACGATGGGCCGAGTCATCAGCATCGCGGCAAGTGCGGGCATCCGATTCGAGGAATTGAATGCCGCCGTTGCCGTATTGACCCGCGTTCAACCGACAGAGATCGCCGTCACAGGCTTGCGTGGCGTCATCGCCGGAATCATCAAGCCGTCGCAAAAGGCGGCCAAGCAATTCAAGGCCATGGCTATCGAGACGGACGCCTACACGATTGCGGCCCGTGGCATGGAAAGCGTTCTCGCGGATATCGCCAAGAAGACCAGAGGGTCGGCCTTCGAGTTGGGCAAGCTGTTTGAGAACATCCGGGCACTGTCGGCCATTACCGTTCTGGCGGCAGGCGATAGCGAAGGGTTCCGCAAGGCGTTGGAGGAAATCGAAGAAGCGACGGGCGCGGTCAACGATGCAACCGAAAAGATGATGAACACGACCGACTTTGCATTGAAGCGGCTGGGGTCCAGGTGGGAGCGATTCAAGACGACCGTGGGGAGTGCGGCGGGCAGTATTGTCAAGTTCCTTGAAGGCATCAATGAGGAGACAGTGAAGGGCGCACGCGCGGCCGATCGATTTGCGGGAGCGTTTAGGAGATTTTTCGAGCGTCGCATAGAGGAGTCGCAGGGTGACCCCATTGGCCGTCCGCGAGGCACAGTTGCGGCACGCGGCGCAGAAGAGGCATTTCTCACAAGCCCCGAACTCGCGCAAGCCCGTGAATTCCAAGCCATCAGCGACAAGACATTGGGCATCTTTCGCAAGCTGGCGCAGACGTTCCGCAACGCCGGTGACGCGGGCTCCAAGACGCTCAGAAAGCTGGCGGCCGATCAACGGATATTTATCAAAGACCAGGAGCGATCCGCCGCTTTCGTCAAGGGCCTGCAGGAACAATCTCGCACGACGCTCGCCGACGTATTCAAGGCTGCTCGGGGCCAGTCACTCGACAAGACGTTGAAGCAGGCGGCTGAAATCACGAAGCTGAGTGACAAGCGTGTAAAAAACATGAGAGAGGTCAGTGAATCTATCGCGGGCAACATAGCCCTTCGCACGATGGTCGCGATACAATTTGGCGATCCCGAACTTCTAGCAACGGCCGTAAGGGACGCTCGGGAGTTGGCTGCCGAGCGACTGGACTTGCATTTCGCAGACACGGCCACGGCTGCCGACATTCTGGACGGCATCCAGAAAGCGTTGAACACCGACTTGGAGAAGACCAGCAAGACGCTGAGGGATCTCAACGCCGAAGGGCAGGCGGCTGCGTGGAAGGCGTTTGCCGCCAGTGTGAAAGAAGCCGAGGCGGCTACGTCAGGACTAGACATCGCGTCTAACGCCGCCGCCGCCGCTATCGAAAGGCAACGTGACGCATTTGGGTCGCTGAAAGACGGAATAAGCATTCTCAGGCGCTTGACATCCGAGGCGAATGCTACTCGCGATGCACTGTCACGCATGCAAAGAACTGTTGAGGGCAGGAGATTTGAGCGAGGAATTGAGCGGGCGGGACGTGCAAGGGGTGGGCGTGGAAGGGCGCGGCGGTTGCGGGAATTGCAGGAGCTTTCGGAAAGGCGACCTCGGGGGAGAGAGGCTCAGGAGGGACAGCGTCGCTTCATACGTGAGCAGCGGCGCCGCATCGAAAGGGAAGAAAGGTCGGCAGAGCGATCGGCACGAAGGCGTCAGCGGCGGCGGTTGCGAGGACGGCTTGCAACCCTGGAAACCGCTGGCCGTTTTGGGGAGGCTGCACGACTCGCCGAGCAGCGGGCCGAGTTGCTTGGCCGGGGAGCGGAGCGGAGAATCCAGGGGCTTGAAGACAAGGCGATAGCGGCACTGCAAGCTCAGGATCGGATCGCGAAAACAGCCGAGCAGGGGCAGCAACAGGCAGTGACGGCCCTGCGAGCCAACGTCGCACAGCTAGGTGTGGCCGCACAGACAGCCATTGCCAACATGGCAACCGCTCAGCAAAAGGTCAGGGATCTATTTGCCGCGGCAATTGAAGATGCCAAGGATCTGGGGTTCATAGCCAAAGACATCCCCGTTACGGTCGACACGAGCCAGGCGCAAAAGGCCATCGCCGATCTTCAAGCTCAGGTGACGAAGCTTATCAGAGACGCCGCGAACATCGGCGGGCCAGTCGGTCGATCTGGCGGGGGCCGTGTTCCTAATCTTGCTCACGGCGGCGTCGTGTTTGCTCAACGCGGCCTCTTCACGCCACGCGGCACCGACACAGTACCCGCCATGTTGACCCCCGGCGAGATGGTCATCAACCGTGCTGCGACGGCCCGCAATCGCGGCCTCCTGGACGCCATCAACCGGGGACAGGACAGCCCAGGCGGTACGACGATTGAGACGCTGAATGTGAATGTGACTTTGGCCGGAGCCAACCTATCAGCCCAGGATGTAGCGACAGAGACCGTCGCGGCCTTCAGGGCAGAGACGGTTGGCACCCCCGGCAGCTTCAACCCCATCACAAGGAACAAGAGCGGATGACGCTCATATGGAAGCCCAGCATCTGGAACGATTCAGCCACGACGCTCTATGAGTTGCCGTTGCCGGTCAAGCCGTTCAGTGAAGCGATGTCCTATGATGCGAACGTGCAGAAAGTTCCCGGTGCTGACGGGGCTATCGCCACGGCACGAACAGAGGGGCCGACCACGTTGCGTATCAGCGGACTCATCAGCCGCAAGGGCAGCGGGGCGCTCATCACAACAGAGCAGGGCATCATTGACGAGATGGCGCTTTTCAGAACGGCAGCCAACGGTGGCACGACGCGAGAGTTCTTTCTCATGAGCCACTACGACGCGGCGACAGCCGACTACCGGTATCGTATCCGGTGCATCGCCCAGTCACTCTCTTTTGATGACGTCGACCGCGCCAGCCTGCTGCACATTCCATACGAGTTCGTTGTCTTGGCTCTTGACCCTGAGCTTCGTCTTTCAGCCACGGGGAACCTTTCGACTTAGGGGAAACCGTGGCCCGCAACATCTATAATCTTGGCTCAACGCCTTTCGCGGACATACCCGGTGCGTTCACTGATCTCTCGCAGTTCGCCACGCGATGTCAGTACACGCTACGTAGTCGCGGGGGTTGCGTCTCGGCGTCGATCACATTCGCCAAGGAATTCGCGGATCGTGGGGACGTGCCGACGTCAAGCGATTGGGTCGTGATTGCGGAGAGTGATACGCGAGAGTTCATTGGCCGATGCGAACGCAGGCCCGCCACACAAACAGGCGAGGTCACGATTGACCTTGTGGGGGCCATTGAAGAGATCGGCCACGTCTATCCCGGCTGGAACGTCGAGTTCATCTGTTACGCCGCCCTGACTTGGGTTGAGACAACTGAGGGCGGGGGTTGGATCGTCAACCTCAATACCGTCCAGACAGTCATCGAAGATGTAATTGACCGATATGGCCCCATTGCCGGCGTCCGCGTTGACGACAGCAAGTACAGCGGCGACCTGACTTGGACGTTCAACGGCAAATGCCTCAACGGCAAGCTGTCGTTCTTGGAGATGATTGACGACATGGTCACGTCTGCCGGGTCGTTTCGTGGGGACGGTCTGTTCTTCTGGGGCATTGACGAAGAGGGGTTTCTGTACGTCCGCACGATTGCAGAGGCGTTGAACGATCCATTCGATACGTATCAAGCCGGACTGCTTTCTGACGGCGCACTCGTGCTGACCGAAGAAACCCACCGCGACCTGCTCTACAATCAACTCAACGTCGTGGGCGGCTACTGGGATACCTTCAAGTCACGCCGAGCCAATCTCACGCAACGCGACGAAGCCAGCATCGCGGCCAACGGGCTGCGCACGTTCCAGTGTTTCATCCCCAGCATTCAAGAGCGTGACGACATGCTGTCGTTTTCGGATGCGTTCCTGAAACAGTACGCGAACCCCACGAACCGATTTGATGTCACCGTGAGCGGGGCCAATTTCTACCGGCCGTGGATCGACGGCAAGATCGAGGTCAAAGACAAGGCGGGGGCTGCACTCGGCACGTTCATCTCGCACGCGGTGGTTGTGGACATTGACCACGACGGCACGCGGCTTTCGCGATTCAAGCTCGGCATCGAAGACCCGGCCCGGCGGTACAACACTCAGATTCCGCAAGAGTCGAAAGATGGTGGAGCGGAGCGATGGGACCCAGGGACGGGGACGATTGGGACGATTCACACAGGGACGTTCCATACCGATCCTGGCGGCACGGAGCACACTGGCACGGAACACACGGCGACGTTCCACACTCTACTGACCTCACACACACCGCTTACCAGCCATACGCCAGCGACTTTCCATACCGGCACCATTCACACTGACGACACCTTCCATACCGGCACAGTTCACACGCAAACGAGACACACCGGGACTGTCGTTACTGGCGTGACGACTCACACGGATGTAGACCAAGGGACGGTGCACACAGACGAAGAAAGCGGCGGAACGGTTCATACTGATGTTGATATTCTGTGTTACGCCACATTCACGGACAGCTTCACAGACTCAAGCAATCCGCTGGCCCCTGCTATCTATGCGCACGACGTCTTTGTGGGCACGGAGAGGTGGCGTTCCGCAAGTGTCCAAGCACAATACAACACAACGCTCAACGCCAGTGGCGAGGCAGCGGCGATAGTCAAGCAAGAATCATGCTCTACCAACGTAAGGGCATCAACGACGGCGATGTTTCTGTCGGGGGCCGTGGCTGGCAAAACGCAACGCATGGGTTACATCTTGCGATCTCAGTCACCGTCCGATGCGCAAAACGCATATGCCGTCTACTACGAACGCATCGGAGACGCCACGCCAACCTTGCAGATCAGCAAGATCGAAAACGGCGTGCTGACCAACATTGCGAACAAGCCAACCGTGACCGACGTGCCGGAAGCCCTTCGCGGTTCCATTGTAGGCAACGTGTTGGCCATAGAGCTCGACTACAACAGCGGGGCCGACACATCGACGCTGTGCGTTGCAGACAACACGTACCCCGGTGGTCGAAATCATGGCTTGTATGTGAAGGTTGTTGTGCCAAGTGCAGTTGAGAGTTTCCAGTACAACGACCTGACGATCACGGGCCCTGTCAGCCTGCCGGACGGTTGCGGCACGATTCATACGGGGGCGACGGTCCATACCGGCGATACGGCTCCAATTGGCGGCAGTCAGTGTTGCCTGCAAGACAAGCTAGGCTTGGTCTTCAAGCCTTCCTGCTCATCAGGCGTGATGTGTGCCACTGGCAATCAAGGTGATCCGCTCTTGGCGGATTGCAACGATCTCATTGTTCCGGGGGCCTGCGATTCGGCAACAGGCGAATGCACATACAACAAAGATGCGACCTGGGATGCGTGTTGCAGTCCAGACGGTGATACTGGCTACCGATATGCAAGTGATGATTGCTCAGTTCAATAGGGGGGCGTGATGTCAGAGTGTCAGTATTTCAGAATGAACGCGGGGGGAGTGACGTTCGAGTGTCGATGGATGGGCGACCCGTCTCGGATCGGTTGCCAGCCATCGCGGACACTCGGCTTTTGTGAACGCTGCAAGAAAGCGGGCGAGCCGAGCGAAGACAATCCAGAGCTTGCCCGGTGGTACACGATATGCCTGCTTGCTCGGCTCACGCTCGGCGAACATCGACACATTACGCACCGGACAGTGATCGAGCGACTGCTTGAACGTGGCGTCCCCGTGCAGACTATCTGGCGGCGTTTCATGGAAGCTCACGGCAACGGCCTACCTGTTGACGGCATGATAGCTGATGCAAAGGCAGCAGGGCTTGAGTTCGACAAGGCCATTCTCGCCAACGCTGCCAACGATGCATTCTGGGGTCAAGCGGAACTCGGCATCGCCAAGGTGGCGGCCATCGCCAAGGCGTTGGGCTTTGAGTCAGAACTTGCGGCCATGCTCACTCTGCAAGGCGGCCAGCAATGACAGACGCTCTCGCCGATGCCCTACAACGTGCTGACAACCTTCGCAAGCAAAAGACCGTCCATCACGATTGCGTCTGCACCCAGAACGTCGACGGCCTCGACTTCCCGCCGTGCGCCATCTCGCAGAAACCACGCGGCGGCGTCCGTTGGTGCGAACGCGACAAGCAAGACCGCGACGAATGCCAGTGCAAGGCATGCGGCGGCATCATCGGCCTGGCCATCGAGAGCGGCTCCGGCCTTGGCGACGCCCTGATTGTGACCGAAGCCCTGCACGCCACGCGGAAAGCCTACCCCACACTGCCGGTCGCGGTGATCACCGGTCACGCGGTCGTGTTCGAGAACTCCCCCGACGTGACGCACACGATCCGCCGACCGCACAAGGCCAAGTTCTTCGAGGGACAAGGCAAGGGCTATCACTATGTGCACGCTACGAAGACACCCGGCAAGATATTCCCCAACTACGGGACTTGGCTCGACAGCCGCAAGCCGGAGTTTCGCCGTCACGCTCAGAGCGATTGGAACAACGACCCGGATACGGTGCTGTGCAACGCCGTGACGAACACCTGCTACTTGGTCAACCATCTGACGCCCCTGAGGCTGCAAGAGATGGGCAGGCGGCCCCGGCTCTACCTGACGCCACAGGAACGCACAGAGCGGCCCTTGGAGCGTCCATACTGGCTGGTGGTGTCTGGGGCGGAAAGCTCCAAAGAGCCCCGTATCGAGCTACTCAATGCCGTTGTCGAAAAGACTGGCGACAAAGTCCATTGGGTCCAGTTCGGCTATGACTTCAAGCGGGCCGGCTGGACGTGCAAGCATCCGACCATCAAGGGCGTGGCGGAGGATCGGCGGGGGCGGTTGCCGGAACGCGACTTTTTCAGATGGATATACCATGCACAGGGTATACTTTGCCCAGAGGGCGGGCTATCTCACACGGCAGCCGCTGTGGGCACGCCATGTATTGTCCTGTTGGGCGGGCGGTCTACTCCCGGCTGGGTCGACTACCCCGGCCAGTCGGCATTCCATACGATTGGCCGCCTTGCGTGCTGCCAGTCTTTCGCGTGCTGGACGAAGCGTTGCAAATGGGATCGCGCGTGCTATCTGCTCATCGACCCGGCAGAGGTAGCCGAGACGGTTCTCTGGCACGACAAGCAGCAATCCTACCCGTCCGATCTCGCACAGTCACGCATCGAACAACCGTCTGGCTTCGCGCCAGGCGACTTCAAGGCCATGATGAGCGGAGGGAACCGGACGGCCTTTCTGGCCTGTGCCGGGCCAAGCCTGGACGCCGAGACGGCGACGATGCTGGATGAACCCGGCTTGGCCGTCATGGCCGTCAATCGAGCGGTCAACGTCTTGCGGCATCCTACGTACTTTACCATGTGTGACAGTTGGGACCGGTACGAGATGGACATCTGGAACAATCCGACGCTGACGAAGTTCGTCCGCACGTCGCAAGCCAAGTGGCTGGAAGAGTGGCCGCGAGCGATCTATTCAGACTGGAAGGAAGAGTTGCCGGCGGAGGCTATGTTTGACGGCCCGCAGATTCCGCTGGGTATCAAGTTCAGCGGCCTGCGGTCAACCATGTGCGCCGCGATGTCCGTCTTGATCCGGCTCGGCTACACGACAATCAACGTCATCGGGGCTGACTTCTCTATGGATGGCGACCAGCACTACTGCGACGGCTTTGAACGCACGGAGAGCGAACGCAAGCAGTATCTCGGCCGCCAGGGCGCGGATGGCCTGAAACCGGGGTATTTCGGCCTGCTCAACGCGATGTTCGAGAAGTTGCAGCCGCTGCTGTTGCAACGCGGCGTCACGGTCACCAATTGCACGCCGGGCGGGGGCCTGACCGCGTTTCCGATGAAAGCGCTGCAGCAGGCCATTGACGAATCGCTGGAACGCGGACCTGACCAGACACGCAAGCCCGTCCCGTTGGCCCCGGCTCCGCTCGTAAAGCACTTGGCACAGGCGGTTAAGGACACACAGCCAGCGACCGTCCTGGAGCTTGGCTTCGGTCGCGGCGAAACGGGCCGGGCCATCCGGACAGCCTGCCCCGCCGCGGCGATTACCGGCGTGGAAGTCTGGCAGCCCTATGTCGACATCGCCAAGAATCGGGAGCCCTATGACGTCGTGATCGCGGCCGACATCCTTGGCGTGCTGCCCACGCTGGCCGGCAACAGCTTTGACGCCGTGGTCGCCATGGAAGTGATCGAACACCTGACGCGGGAAGACGCGGACATCGTGATTGCCCACTGCAAGCGGATCGCCCCCCAAGTCTACGCATCGTCGCCCATCGGCGACTTCCCCGAAGAGGCCCTGCACGGCAATCCCTTCCAGGTTCACCGGTCGACCTGGACGGAGGCCGATTGGCTGGCGTTGGGGTTCGGGAAGCTGACGTCTTGCCACATGCGGAACGGGAGCGACTGCGCGTTGTTTGGATGGAACCATAACGACGAGTGCTATCTAACTACATCGGTCATCGTCCCAGTCTGGAATGCTCCAAAGGCTGTAGAACAGTGCCTGAACAGCTTGATGCTGCACGAAGGCTTTGATGGCGTCGCAACAGACTGCTACCTTATCGACAACGGATCACATGCGTCGACCAAGCAGGTATTGAAGCCGCACGTTTGCGAAACAGTTCGTTGCATCTCGAACGCTGAGAACGTAGGGTTTGGCAGAGCTTGCAATCAAGCTGCTCGCCAGTCTCACGCAAGCATCCTCGTTTTCCTCAACTCCGACGTCGTGACCGAAGCCCCGTGGCTCGACAAGCTGCTCGCCGTGTTCGCGGATCCCAAGGTAGGAGCCGCCGGCCCATCCGTGATGACGTGGAAGCAGGGCGGGATCGCTGACCGCGACGATCTGTGGTACGTTGACGGCTGGTGCATGGCTGTCCGCAAAGACCTGTTTCTGTCGCTCGGCGGCTTCGATGAACGCTTTGGGCTTGGATATTGTGAAGATGCGGACTTCGGACGCACGCTGATGGAAGCAGGCTACGAAGTGCGTCAGGTCGACCTGCCCCTGCGGCATCTCCGCAAACAATCGAGCCGCCAGCTTGGCAAGGCGCGGGCGGCTCTCCTGGATCGCAACCGCCGACTCTTGCGCGAGAAATGGAAAGAAGACGCTTGCACGAATTCCGCCAGCGGGTAGAATCCGCAGAATAGGGGGGCATCATGCCAACGCTGCCGTTTATCGTAGCTGTCGATTTCGACGGAACGATTGTAAAATCAGACCAATCACAACAGCACGGGATAGGCGAACTCTGGCCCGGTGTGCGAGAAGCGTTTCGCGACATTCGCAAACTGGGCTGCAAGATCATCATCTGCACCTGCACCGAAGGCGAGCGGCAAGTCTACGCCCAAATGCTCTTGCAGCAACGCGGCTTGGCCTACGATGCCTGGAACATCAACCCGTGGTCCGACTGGGGGCAACGCAAGATGTTCGCCCATTTCACCATTGACGACCGCAGCAATTTCACCGGCGACTGGCCTGCAATGGTCGAACAAGTTCGCGGCCGCCTTGGCGGAAGCATTCCGATAGAATTGGGGTAATCATGCCAGGCGACCCCGCGCCGAAACAGAGCGTGCCGCTACCCGCAATGCAACTCGAAATCCACATCTCACCCGACCACGAGCTCGACCAGCACGTTGACGCCGTGATTGCGACCAGCAAGCTCTTGACGCATGAGGCCGAGCATCTGAAGGCGTGTTTGGAGCGGCGGCGTGAAGCCGTTGCGGCGAAGGCAAAGCAAATGATTACTGAGGGGGGAGACGATGACGCTAGCACCAGTCCTGTACGGTGACGATTGGGACTTGTCCGCCCATCAGCCAAGTGAATACATGAGCGGTGCGTTCGCACACATGCTGTATGCGATCCCGCGATTCCTGCCAGCCCGCACGATAGTCGAGGTGGGCGTCTGGAAGGGCTTGACGTCTTCGCTGCTGTGCCAGGCCATGCAACTCAACGGCACCAAGGGCCGCGTGTGGGGCTTCGACAATGGCGACTTTGAGAGCGAAGCCCGCGACCGGATCGAGCGGCTCGGCTTCACGGAGTTTTGGACCTACGTATCGCAAGATTCCGCCAAGGCGGGCCAGCATTGGGATGACGGGCCGATTGACTTTCTCATGGTGGACGCGGCGCACGATTACAAAAGCGTGGTTGCCGACATGCAAGCGTGGATGCCTCACGTTGCTCCACGCGGCTACGTCTTCTGTCACGACTACAATCCGGGAACCGGCGTTTGGCGGGCGGTCAACGAGTTCGTTCGTGACGACCAGTGCGACAGCAAGGAATACTCGGCAATGCCATTCCACTGGGAGCATGGGGCGATGCTGCTGAGACGAAAGGGGCGGGGGGAATGAGCGACCACGTTGACGCGATCCGTTGTGGGGAATGCGGCGGACTTCACGAACCGGCGGATTGGTCGCCTGCGGACGGGGCTTCTGGAAGCATCCCGATAGCCGAACTTCCACCGCGAGTGTGGATTGACGGAAAAGAAATTGCAGACGTTACTGGCCTTGTCTTCAATACATATCTTCCAGAGATCCCCAGCCTCGGCGATCTGTCGATGATGCCAAGTCGGGAACGAGACGAAATCCACATCACGACGAAGGCGGACAAATGAAAATCCTCTTCGCCGCCCCGCAGCAAGGCTACACCGAAGAGCTTCTCCTGTACGGCCTGACCGAAGTGCTCGGCACACAGGTCGTTGACTATCCGCGCATGGATCATCTGTGGGGACCGCCGAAAACGGGTGGCCTGTACTCTGCACTGTCCGGCCTGCTGCACGGTCAAGACGAGCCGAACCGCGCGAAGCTGCAGCAGCGGGTCGCGGACGGCGAGTTCGACCTGCTGGTCGTGAGCAACCGCTCGTGGCAGCACATCCCGCAAGCGGCCTATCAAAAGATTCCGTGCATTTTCGTCGACGGCGAAGACGACGCTGACCACGTTTACGCTAGCCAGGCGGACAGCCTTGGGTTCCGCCTGTATTTCAAGCGCGAATGCTACATTGAAGACGACCATATCCGGGCGCTGCCGTTTAGTTATCCCGAATGTCTTTCGTTTGCACCGTCGCCAGACAGGCCGCTTGACGTGTTCGGCATCTACGGCGTCAACCACTGGCCGCGAGAGCAGGTCGTATGGGCTTTACAAAAAGAGCATCCCAACGTGCGGCTCATGGACATCAACAAACGGGTGTGGGCCACCAACGCCGAATACCTCGACATGCTGCGACAGAGCAAGATCGGGATCGACGTGCGCGGGTTCGGGTGGGGGACGCTCAGGCATTGGGAGATCGTGGCGAACGGGTGTCTTTTGTTTCGGCAACGACTGCCTATTTATGTTCCAAACGATTATGAGGATGGTGTTGATTGTTTCGAGTTCGCGACAATCATCGGCCTTTCGCAATGCCTCCGATACTATTGCGGAGACGGCGTCGTTCAGTCGATGTCTATGAGAGAACGCTCGTTCGCCCGCTACCTTCGCTACCACACGACCAAGGCCCGCGCCGAGCAGTTCCTTGCGGCGTGCGAGGAGGTGCTGTGATGCCTAGCTTCCCCCTGTCGATGCACTGTCCGTTCTGTTTTGGCCGAGAGCAGGTGTGTCTTATGCCGGCACACCAACGCACGGAGTATGTCGCTCACGAACGAGCCGCCTACTACAAGTGCAACGTCTGCGACGCGTCCTTTTCGATCCGGCTGGACGAAATGCAAGAGGGAGAGATCTGTGAAGACGATAGCATGCACACAGAGTACACATCCAATTGCACTTGCTCTCTGAACGAATGCACTCGCGGAATGGGGTGCAAGGGTGAGTGCGGGTGCACACGATGTCGCGACGCACAAAAGGGGGAGATCAAGGAATGAGCACAGCGACCATAAACAACTGCATCGCCGTACACGGAGCCAAGAAAAAAACAAGGGAATGGCTTGCTGACGATGTTCTCGTGCGCCGCGTCTCGATCCAGTGGAGGCACGACCTGCCGAACCCGAATGCCTTCCGGGCCGTTGGCATGACGGTGCATGATGATTCTACGCCATTCAGTGCCTTGATCCTCGGCGACACATTTCAGCCGGAAGGTCAGCACGGACTTGACAAAGCAATATGGACGCGAGCACGAACATGAGCTTCCCCAATTGCCCTGACTGCAAAGCCGCAATGATTCGGCATCCGTACAGCGGCGGCATGTATGTTTGTCGCGAGTGTCACGGCAGGGGCCGCTTTCCAGAACGTATTATCTGCCCGGATTGTCAGAGCAGCGAATGCTATCAGACCACGGGTATGGTTACGAGCGAGGGCGGCAATTACAGTTGGTTCTACTGCCAGGAATGTTCCCGCAGCTGGCTGTTTGAGAAGACGCCGGATGGCCTGCGGTTCGTGTCAACAAAGGAGCAAGCGTGCCTCGACTCATGAAACCCAAGCTGTCCATCATCATCCCCGTCTGGAACGCCCTACGCGAAACGCAACTGACGCTCCGCACCCTCGCCACCGAAAATCGCATGAACGAGCCACGCACCGAAATCATCATCGTCGACAACGCCTCTGACGACATGACTCGCGATTGGCTCCGCTCTGTCGACTGGCTCCCGATGACCATCATACGCAACCCGCAGAATCTCGGTTTCCCCGTGGCCTGCAATCAGGGGGCGAAAGCCGCACGCGGCGACGTCCTATGCTTTCTCAATTCCGACGTCATCAGCGAAGGCCCGTGGACAGCGACGCTCTACCGAGCCACGCTGCCAAAGAACGTCGGACAGGCTGGCCCTGACGTCGTGTGGTGTCCCGGTGAGGGCTTCAACGATGTGGGCAAGGCGAGCCGCTGGAATGGCCGCAAGACGCCCTATGTCGGTGGATGGTGCTGCGCCATGCGTCGCGATGTGTTTGAGTGGCTGGGGGGCTACGATGAGGAATACTCGCCAGGCTACAGCGAAGATCGCGACCTTGGCTATCGCGTGTATCTCGCCGGTCTGGAGCTCCGAAAGGTTCCGCTGCCCCTCCGGCATCTAGTAGGAGCTTCAGCCGGTGAGATAACCTTTGATCGCACCGCCGCCCTCTTGCGCGGCGAGGCTGTCTTCAACGCCAAGTGGGCGGAGGCCGAACCCAAACGCATCGCAATCATACGCGGCTGGGCAATCGGTGACATGGTGATGGTCAGCGGGGCCATCGGCGGCGTGCGTCGCAAGTGGCCGAACTCGCACATCACATGGGTCACGACGCCCGCGATGCTGCCGTGGGTGGGCGGCTGCCCGTACATTGACGATGTTTTGATTATGGACCACAACGCCGAACAGGAGATGAACGGCCAGCACTGGGACTTGGTCGTGCAGCTTCAGGATCTCCGACCCAACAGCCAGTTGCCCGCTGACGAACAGAAAGACAACAAGTACCCAGACGGTCAGTTGGATTGCTACAAGGTGGCCAACGCGACGGAGAAGCGGCTGTGGTGGGAACAGCTGGACAAGCGGAAGATTGGCCGCCGCACCGTCGACATGTGTACGGGCGGCTGGCACGCGATTGAGACGTACTGCCACACCATCGGCCATGGCGTCCGCCCGTGGTATCCATTCGCGGCGAGCAACGAACGCTCTGCCAAGTGGGCGACGGCCTACTTGCAAGAGGTGCCCAATCCCGCCTTGCAAACCATCATCGTCAATCCATGCGGCGGCTGGAACTCAAAGAAATGGCCGCGCGAACCGGCGTACAATCTCATGCGTCGACTGGCCGCTCCACGGATCTGCAACGTGCTTTGTGTCGGCATGTTCGACAACTACCCGCTGCCTGACGGCGTGGTCGACATGCGGAGAAAGACGGACGGCAACCAGTTGATCGCCCTGCTCGAACAGGTCGATTGCGTAGTATCAGGCGACAACGCGATGGCCCATACAGCCAACGCCTTGAATACGCCCGTGGTCGAAATCTGGGGGCCGACCCACCAGAGCATGTACCTGCCCGCGGGCCGTGGCCCCGTGTGGAGCGTGCAGAGCCCGGTGGCGTGCAGCCCGTGCAGCCGCCCGCAGTGCCGCATGAAACTGGCCGGCGGATCGCGAATGCCGTGCATTTCTGATTTGGATTCTGAGAAAGTGATCGATACAATACGTGAAGCCATGGCGCACGGGCCGAACAAGCCGCGCGAATGGCAGATGCAACTCGACATGCTGGATGCTCATTGGAAGGGACGGTAGATGACGCTTTGTCCGTTTCAGCGTGGCGGGCTAGTTGGACGGGATTGCGATCAGAAACTATGCGAACTCTGGATCGCCGCCAAGAGTCTCTGCACGTTCTCCGTCATCGGCGAAGGCGTTGATAGTCTCTTTGGTATTCTGCGTCTGGCGACCGAGATCGTGATGAACAAAAGCGAGATAGACGCCAATGTCTAAAGCCTGCCCTCTCCGCAACTTCACCAACTGCGCCGAAACCGAATGCAACTTCTGGATCGGCTCTGTCTCCGACGGTTCCTGCCTGTTCGTCGACGGCGTCGCATGGCTCGGCAAGATCGCGGACGGCATCGCCCGGCTTGGCGGCGCCAAGGTCGTCATCGGCGATGGCGTCCAACCGGTCGGCGTGGCTGGCATGTCATTGACCGCTGACGGGCCGCTTGACGAGCCAACCGTCCAGCGTGTTGACAGCGTGGCGGACATGCCCGACGCGGAGAAAGACGAGCAGACGCCGTGTATGGTGAGCGTGCATCCGCCGCCAGAGAATACGCCCACGCAAACACCTTGCGAGCCCGTCCATCAAGCGACACCAACCCAAGCAGGGGCTGTGCCATGTGCCGATCCGCGATGCAATGCTGGCCAGATACTGAAACAAGTAGACGGAATACAATCACTGCCGCCTGAGCGGTACGAGTGCGAAGAGCACAGGACAGACCCATCCCTCAATATCGGCCCGGTACAGGACGCCTTCGTTGAGAAGCTGAAACCGATCCTTGAAGCCAATCCGCAGGTGTCGATGGAATTGCCACGCATCGTCGATGAGCTTGCGAGAAAGCTCGGCGTTGTCAGCACGGATTACGATAGGCGACGCCCCCTGCCGTCAGCCCCGTCTGTTGCAACCCAAGCCGAAACCGTCTCGCCGACCGACCCGGCGTTTCTGCGGGGGATTGAATGGGGCGGCTCGGCGAAAGACGTTGCTGGTAACTTGGTGCACACCTGTCCTGAATGCCAAGGCACGAATCCTGCGCACGTGCTTTTGGCTGAGATAAGCAATCCGAAAGGCCATCGCGCCGACTGCAAGCTCGCCGCACTCATCGCCGCGAACATGACCGAGGGGACTCCATGAAAGCGAACGCCATGTCTTTGAGCGAACAAGATAGAGAGTGGGTCAAGGCCATTTCCGCGAACATCTGCAACGAAGCGATTACGAAAATGACTGGCCGGTTCATCAAGCTGATGGCCGTGGCCGTGACGGTCTGTTCGTCCGTTGTCGGCATTCTGGTCAAATTCTTCTAGGGAGACGATCATGCGGCGACTGATTGCGGCGAGCATCCTCGTAGTCGTGGCGGGCTGCTACACGACCAAGGCGAACGTGGAGGACGCTCGCCGCGTGATTGAGGAGGCACGGGCGGCGCACCCGGACTGGGTGTTTGACCGCGAGATGACCGACGTTGATGGCGATGGTACAAAAGACGTGTTGCTTGCCACGAAGCCGGACGGCACGCGGGTGGAAGTTTCCGGCACGAGAGCACAGATGGCCGAAGCCAAGCTGATGGACACGGAAATCGAACTCACGCTCGAATGGTGGCAGGTGATGCTGAGTCTGCCGCCGCTGGGCTTGGCGTTCCGCTGGTGGATCCGCCGCAAGCCGCTTCAGACGCTCACCGCCCAGGCAATCGAGATGGCCGCGCAGTCCGGCGTCATCACCAACATCATCCAGAGCATCCAGGACGTGCGGGCCAGCGTGCCGCCCGACAAGCTCCCCCAGCTTGACGCCAAATTGAAGGCCGGCCAGTCGCGAACCACACAGGCGGCCATCAGGGAAGCCAAGGAGGCCGCTGACATGGCCTCTGTGAGCGCCTCGCGTGCCCCGAGCGACCAACTGGTGCTGACTGCCGATCCACCGAAACCACCGTCAGATGGAGCCTGACGCCGCCTGACGGTCTGATACGGCCCTCTCCTTTCGATCCCCTGCGGGTGGTTGCGATTGCCGCCCGTGGGGGTTTTTTCGTCTATTTGCTGTATTCCACTATATAGAAATTGACTATAGTCCGATATGGTGTATAGTATAGGTATGAAGAGCACAAAGACCACACACGAGGCCACGAAGAAAGGGAGAGGCGAGATGCTGACCAACGACCAAAAATTCATGCTGGCTGAGTTCGTCGCGGACTATAACGGCGGCGACGCCGAAGACTACATCGACGAAATCGACGCCACCCGCGACGACTTCAGCCATTACGAAAACGCGGACGGCTGGAACGAGTGGGCTGGCCGCACGGTGGATGAGGAATACGAAGTCCCGGCCATCTACTACGAATCAGTCCAGGCCGTCAAGGGTCAGACACGCTCGGCGCTGTGGGTCATGGACTTCGGCGACGTGCGGGGCATCTACCAGTTCTAGGCCACACGCAAAGGGGTTGGAACCATGCGACACACCGAACGAACCACGAAGAGACTGGAAGGCAGGCGAGTCGGGCAGATCAAGCCGTGCGTCTACGCGATCCGCAACCACGCGGGCCAGATCGACGTCGCCGACTTCAACGGCAAGCCGGTTTTCTCGCGGATCGGTCGTTTCTCCGACCGCATCGGCACGACTGAATACGCCTCCGAGGTTGACGGCACGGTAGTTGTCGTCATCAAGCCGACCGCCGCCGGCCAGTGGACTTTTGACTATGTGGGCGACGTGGATGTCGATTCCACGATCAACGAGGCGGCCGACGGCAGCGTTTCGCTGGCGAACATCACGCTTGTGTTCGGTGAGCCGGAAGCGACTGGCGACGGCGAGAGTTCGGAGCCGAACTACTTCGCAAGCGACCGACGCGGACCCTACCGCGAGCAGACGCCGGAAGAGCGGTCCGTTGAGCGTGACGCGAACATCGCGAACCGGGGCAGCTTCTAGGAAAGGGTCGGACGATGGGATACCGCAAGTATTCGAAGGGCAAACAGTCATGCGAAGACTTCGCACCTGACGAACGCGAGGAATGGTTTGGCCCTGTTCCTCACGTCTGCCCCGAATGCTCGGCGTTGCGGATGTTTTGTCTCAACTGTTGCCGCGACCATCACGCCGGCGGCTGGGGTCCGTGCTGGGCGAGCCGTGTCAAGGCCAAAGGAAAATAGCCATGTCTTTCAACTTCAACGTCTGTATCGTCCGCCTGCATCCGATCACGGGAGACGAGCAAGAAACGCCGGTCATCGTGACCGGAACGAACTATGGTGCCGAGCCGCCGAATCACGACTATCAAGCGGCCCCGGTATACGTCGAGATCGAAAGCGTGACCGACGCGGACGGACGCGACTGGATCGACGAACTCACAGAAGACGAGATCGCTGAGCTTGAGGGCGAAGCGTGGGATCAGCGGGCCGAATCGATGAGGCCGCAACACTGAAAGGGGCGGACGATGGCACGTTGCGAAAAATGTGGGTTTCGGAAGCGGGGGAAGGGTCACGAGAACGGAACGCATCACACCTTTTGGACGCGGCACAAGGGGCAGGTCGTGAAGGCCGTCCCGCCAAGATTCACTAAGAGTCACTGAGGGGCGAGGCCGCCGCGCTGCGGAGTCCACGTTGACGCACGAACGCGGCGCGCCTCTTTTGAAAGGGTGAGACGATGGGATTGAGCAACCTGCCTCCGGGCGTGACGGACGCGGACATTGAGGCGCAGTGCGAGGACGATCCGGCATTCGAGAAGCTGGTTGATGAGATTTGGGATAGCAGATTATTGGCAGATGAGGCCCGCCGACGCTGGGAGAGCCAGCCCGACCTGCTGGCGGCGTGCGAAAACATCTTGACCGTCTTACAAGCTCTATTCTGTGACTCGATGGACGAAACCACTTACAGGACGGCACGCGTGCAGAAATGTCGTAATGTGCTCCGTCATGTCATCAAGCAGGCCAAGGGAGAGTCATGAGCCACGCCATCGGCCTCCGCCACACGGCCCACATCCACCGCGAGGATCGCCGTAGCGGCATCGCGGTCAAGCCGACGTGGAGCGGCGAACTGTGGGAAGGCGAACGGTTCGTCGTCACGACAGACAGCATGGAAAGCGAAGCCGACGTTTTGGAGGCGTTGACGACGCTGGTGCAAGAAAGGGAAGCGGAATGAACAAGTACGAAGCGGAACGGATTGAGTCGATACGTAATCGCAGCTTGGCTGGGTTTTCCATCGGACCTGGAGAAGTGGGCTGGTTGTGTGATTTTGCCGACGCCCAGGCCATCGAGATCAAGCGGTTGACCATCGCGTTTACGGGCGATCCAGACCAGCCGCCGCTTCAACAGATTCGTGCCAAGTGCGAGCAATACTGGAATCTGCCCATCGCGGCACCTGAAACGCACGCTGCATTGGGGTTCATTCACGGCCTGGCGGTTGAAGCGGAAAAACAACAGGCCATCGCCCTCACCAAAGCACAAGGAGAAGCCAATGACTGATGCCAAATCCATCGCCGTTTACCGTGCCGCCCTGGCCGCACGGCTGAAACAGGCACGCACCGACGCGGGTTTGACACAGATGCAGTTCGCCGAGCGGATGAAGTCGACGCAAACGGCGGTGTCCAGCGTGGAGTGTGGCCGCGAGCCAATCGGGAACACGCGGATATTCCGCTGGGCTACTGCTTGCGGGATACATCCCGCGGTGATTCTCGGCGACGCGGCGGCGGAGTTTGCGACGAAGAGTATCGAGGCGGAAAGTGTGGAAGCGAAAGGGGACTGACATGGCCGCAGTTACATTGCCTGCCGTCGCTGACGCGAGGGGTAAAACATGATCCTCTTCATTGCCGTCGCCGTCTTTCTGGCGTGGGTGTCGCCGCTGGCGTTCTGGTTGCTGCTCGGCTACGGGGCCTTGTGGCTGGCAACGTGTTATCGGGAGGACTCGGACGAACGATGAAACGCATACGAACGCTTCGTGACTTGAACGAAGCCGCTCACAAGCGACGCTGTGTTATCAAGATGAAAGACGGACCTTGTTGGATGAACAAGCCAATACCAGCCGCGTTTCTTCTCAGCATGTCGGGCCGTTATCTAGTGCTGGCGCTGCGAGGCGGCATCAAGCTCTACGAAAGGAAAACTGATGGATCGTAGCCAGTGGCTCGCCGAACGCCGCAAGGGCATTGGCGGCTCGGACGCACCTGTTGTGATGGGCGTCTCGCCGTTCAAGTCGCGGCAGGAACTGTGGGCGGAAAAGCGGGGGCTCATCGAAGAGGGGGAGCCGACCGCGGCGATGAAGCGGGGGACGTACCTGGAGCCCATCGTTGCGGGCATGGTGCGTGAATCCACCGGCAACAGCCTGTTGATCGTCGATCCGTTCCAGCATCCTGACATGCCGTTCATGCGGGCGAACATCGACCGACGCATCATCACGTCCAAGAAAGAAAACGACGGCGTTCTCGAAATCAAGTGCCCCGGCCTGAGCGTATTCGGCAAGTGCCAGCGGGAAGGCTTGCCCGACTACTACCAGATCCAGGCGCAGCACTATCTCGCGGTGACCGGCTGGACGTGGGGAAGTTTCGCCGTCTTCTCCGCCGAACGCTGGCGGCTGGAAACCATCGACTTCCAACGCGATGACGACTTGATCGACCAGATCATCCGCGAGAATCGCATCTTCTGGGATTGCGTCGAATCCGGCAAGATGCCAGACGACACCACCCCTGACGTCGACCTGCCGCCCACTGGCGGTCAGGAGATCATGAACCTACGCGACCCACACGAACTCGCGGCGATCCGTGCCTATGAGGACGCCAAGGCCATCAGCAGCGAAGCAGGGGCCCTTCTGGACGATTCCAAGCAGCGGCTCCGCGACATCATGGGGCCGTTCACGATTGCGGAGGGGGGCGGCTGGCGGTACTACAATCGGACGAAGGCGGGCAGGAGGGCGATAGACAGCGCGAAAGTGTTAGCAGACTTCCCCGAGACCAAGGCTGAAAAGTATTGGCAAACCGGCAAACCTTACCCAGAGTTCAGGGCCTATAATTTGAGGGGGGAAGGCGGATGACAGAAACAGGACCGTGGACGACCGAACCCGAGTCGTTGGCAGAACAGCTTGTTTCCATTTCGAAAGGAACCACATGAGCCGAGACAACCTACCCGCCCTCAATCGCATGTCGACCGTCAAGCAAATGCTTGTCAAGATGCTGCCCAAGATGGAAACCGTCTTGCCGAAACACATCAAGGCAGACAAGATGGCGCGAATCGCCTTGACATCGATCCGCAAGAATCCCAGCCTCTTGGAGTGTACGCCGGAGTCGCTGGTCGCTGCAATAATGGAGTGCGCCCAGCTTGGCCTTGTGACGGACGGCATCCTCGGCCACGCGCACCTGATTCCGTTCAAGGATCGCAGAAACGAGCGCGTAGACGCAACGGTGGTCATCGGCTACAAGGGCATGATCCACCTTGCCATGAACACAGGCCGCGTGACCGCCGTGTGTCCGAACGTCATCCGCGAGGGCGACGATTGGGAGTACCAAGAGGGGGACAACCGTTACCTGAAACACAGGCCGAAACGAGACAACGACGGCGAGCCGATTGCTTTCTATTCAGTAGTCCTATTCTCAAATGGACAGAGAGATTTTCGCCTGATGTGGAAAAGCGAAGTCGATGCAATCAGGGCTCGTGCCCCTGGAAGCAAGAGGCATGGCGGACCATGGGATACCGACTACATCCCGATGGGCATGAAATCCGCAATCCGACAGCATATGAAGTATCTCAGCCTGTCGCCAGAGATGGACCGGGCCACCGCTCTCGATGAGATGGCGGACGCGGGCGTTGCTCAGGGCCTGGAGTTCGGCAAGGACGCCATCGACGTCACGCCGGAAGACGAGCAGCAAGAGCAACTGAACGATCTGAAGACGCGGCTGAAGACCGGCCAGGACATCCAGAAAGAGGCTGAAGAGAACGAGCCGCCGGAACCGGAGCCGGAAGAGTCGCAGGCGGAGAAGTTGAAGCGGACGACGTGGGAGATGTACTTCACAACATGGCGCAAGGAAACAGGAGCATCTCCTGACAACGAGTCGGTACTAGCCTGCGAGCAGGTATACGACCACGCACGCGAACTCGTCGGCGAGCAAGTCGGCAGCGGACCCGAGACGCAAAAGACAATCAAGGCTCTTGCCGAGCATATCGTGAATGGCACGATTGAGGTCAAGAGCGGGGAGTTCAAGCTCTAACGAAAGAGGGGTGACCCATGGCCGCGACGAACCGAACACCGTACTACGAAGCCGTGACCGAGGCGAGCAAGGCGAGGGACAAGGCGATACGGGAGGCGAAGAAGACCTGCAACGATGCAGTGTCCGTTCACCGGGCAGTCTATTCTGATGCACGAAAACAGGCGCTCGAGGTAATCGTCTCTGCACGAACGAACAGAAACGTTGCTTGGGATGCCGAAACGGAAACATTCACAGAGGCCACCGCTGCTGCCAACGACGCTTTCGGCAAGCGGCTGGCGGAACTGGATGAGGAGTATGGGGGATGAAGCTCACCCTCAACCCTGATTCACTCACCGACTACGAGCGTTTCTTGCAGATCAAGAAACTGCCGCAGTATCGCATCGTGGGCCGCGAAGCCGTGTTCCCAGACGAATACGCCGAGCGGCTTGGCATTGACGTCCAGGGAAAGAACGGGAGGAAACAGTACCGGCCGTCCAGGTACCTTTGGGACTACCAGAAAGCCATTGCGAAGATGGCGATTGCCCGCCGCCGGTACGCCCTGTTCGCCGACTGCGGGCTCGGCAAGACGGCGATGTTTCTGGAGTTTGCCCGGTACGCTCTGACCGATATGCCGAAAGACAAGGCCGTCTTGATCGTCTCGCCGCTCATGATCGTTGACCAAACGATCGGCGAGGCCCGGGACTTCTACGGAAGCAAGTTGCAAGTGGAGAAAATCGCGTCATGTGATCTCGGCGAGTGGCTGGCCACCGGCGGCAGCCGTCTGGGCATCACGAACTACGAAGCATTCCGACACGAAGACTTACAGAAGGGGCGGCTTGGGGCGTGCATCCTCGATGAATCCAGCATCCTCAAATCCCACTACGGCAAGACGGCCAATCGCATCATCGCCCTGTGTCGCGGCCTTGACTGGAAGCTCTGTTCCACCGGCACGCCTGCGCCAAACGACCGGCAAGAGTACGCGAATCACGCTCTTTTTCTGGAATCGGTGCGCAGCGTCAACGAGTTTCTGGCCCGCTACTTCGTCAACCGTGGTGAGACGGGTAACCGATGGGAGATCAAGCCGCACGGCCTACGGGCGTTCTATCGTCACCTGTCGCACTTCTCGATGTTCCTTGTCAACCCGGCAACCTACGGCTGGAAAGACAACGCCGACGCACTGCCGCCGATCCATGTCCACATTGACGACGTACCAATGACCCAAGAGCAGGCGGATCTCTGCTACGTTGCGGAGGGGAAGCTGTTTGCCACCGACATTGGCGGCATTACGAACCGGACGCGGCTCTCCGGTATCGGAAAGGGATACTACAAGGGCAAGCGGGTTGCGACGAACAAGCCGCGATTCATTCAGGACGTACTGACGGCCAACCCGAAAGACAGCACGATCATATGGTGTCTCTACAACGCCGAACAGAAGATCATCGAGGAAACCGTGCCAGACGCGGCGAGCATCGACGGCCAGACTCCCATCGAAAGGAGAATGGAGATCATCGCGGACTTCAAGGCCGGACGGATCAAGACGCTGATCTCAAAACCGAAGATACTCGGGTTCGGGCTCAACCTCCAAATCTGTATCCGGATGATCTTCTCGGGCCTGCAAGATTCATACGAGAGCTTCTATCAGGCGACGAAGCGATGCAACCGCTACGGGTCCACGAAGCCGCTGCACGTCCATATACCCGTGACCGACGTGGAACAGCCGATGGTCGAAACCGTTCTAGTCAAGGCCCGTCGCGTCCAGCAAGACGCCGAAGAGCAAGAAAGGATGTTCGCCGATGAGTATGCCGGATAACGAAGCGTGGATGCTGCAAGAGGGCGACTGCATTTCGATGATGGCCGACTGGCCAAGTGACTCGTTTGACATGGCCGTTTTCTCGCCACCGTTCGCGTCGCTGTTTGCGTACAGCGGAGAGATTGCAGACATCGGAAACAGCCACGAAGACGATGGCGAGTTTCGGCTGCACATGATGTATTTCACGAAACAACTATTCCGGGTGATGAAACAAGGTCGCATGGTTTGTTGCCATGTCGCCCAAGTGCCACACCAAAAACGAGCATCGGGCCGGGAGGGACTGAAAGACCTTAGAGGTATGATTATCCGGCTGTCTGAACGTGCGGGGTTTTGGTACGTCGGCGAGGCGGGCATCCACAAGAATCCGCAGAGTCAGGCGATCCGCACAAAGAGCAAGGCCTTGTTGTTCGCCCGACTTGAAGACGACCATCTGAATAGCCGGCCCGCTCTGGCCGATTACGTTCTTTTCTTCAAGAAACCCGGTGACGTGGCCGTGCCCGTCCTGGGCAACCTCAGCGACACGGGCAAGCGTCAGGACGAAAGGAACACATGGATCAAGTGGGCGAAACCGTTCTGGGATGACATCCGAGAAACGGAAACGCTCAACGTCCGTGGCACGAAAGGAAAAGACGACACGAAGCATATCTGCCCGTTGCAACTAGAAGTCATCAAGCGGTGCGTGCGGCTCTACAGTAACCCCGGCGAGATTGTGATGAGTCCGTTTGCTGGGATCGGCTCTGAGGGCTACGTGTCGCTGCTGGAGCAACGCCGCTTCGTCGGCATGGAACTGAAGGCCGAGTATGCTGAGGCGGCTCGCAAGAATCTCGCGAACGCCGAGCGGCTGAGCAAAGAAGAGAAGATGCCGCTGCTGGCTCAGTTGGAGACGTAACATGCACACCCTCACGCACCGCACCTGGAAGTTCCTGCTGGCGAACTGTCTCGGCAGATCCAACGCCAAGACGAAAGCCTACATCGCGCCGTGCGTGGGGCTGTCGCCGCGTGAGTTCGAGAGCATTGTGCATGACCTGATTACGCTGCATCTCAAGCCCGTGTGTGCCGCATGCGAGACGCCCTTCGGCTACTTCGTTCCGCAGACCCAGGAGGAACTGGAGGACGCCGTGGGGCGTCTCAGGCACCGTGCCGGCGAGATTCAGCAGCGGGCCAGACGGCTGGAGCAGTGCGAGATACCGAAGCCGGTGGGCTTGGTGCAAGAGCGGCTGTTCGTTTGAGAAGCCGCTTGACTCGTTGCGGCGGGGCGGTAGAATGGGTGTGGGAAGGACGATACCAATGTGGACCCTCAACAGAAAATCGAAGACGCGCAACGCCTGGGCGGTGGTATCGTCCAACCCACCATACCGCCTGGGCGTTCGCGCTTTTTGATTCCGAGGGGCTGGAGGCTCTGCCGATGGGGCTGCCGTGGTTCAAGTTTCACACGTCTGACGCTCTTGACGATCCGCTTTCGCGGACGGCTCGGCTGTCGAATCGACACCTCGGAATGTGGCTCCGCGTACACGCCAGACTGCTCAACTGCAAACCGCCCGGAAGCGGCTACACGACCGAAGGCGCACCAATCACTGACCGGATGTGGGCCGAAATGGTACACGAAAGGGCGCGCGAATGGTCAGGGTTTGCGCGCCGCGTGGTCGATGAGCTGCACATCTTTGGTCGCGATGAGGCAGGAATCATTTATCTGCCGAAACCGTCTAAGTCCATACCAGCACAGGACAGTACGGCGAAAGACCGCATGCGAAAGATGCGAGAGTTACGCCGTAACGAGCCCGTAACGCCCGTAACTGTTACGGTTACAGAACCAGAACCAGAACCAGAACCAGAACCAGAACAGAGAGAGAGGTCACTCAAAGGCGGTCGGGAAGTTGGGCGTGCTACCAATCCGAACGCGATCCAATTGGCTCAGATGTTCTGCGGCAGACAGTCGCCACAGACAGAGAAAGACGCCGGCAGGGTCGCCGAGCGGTTTCAGTCGGTACTCGAAGCGGAGGCGTTGACGGTGGCTGAACTCAATGAAGCCATCACAGGCAAGCGACGCCTAGACGAAGCAAGTTGGGACATGCTCAAACGTATCGCTCCCATTGACACCGGCAAAAACGGACAGTTTGAAACAGGCGGTGATCGATATGATCGTATCGACGGGTACATCAGGGACATACCGTCAACCGTGGAGGATGAGGACGATGGCTGAACAATCAGTAGGCCCCGAGCTGAACGCTCGCGTTGCGAGGGCGATAGGGTGGCATCGCGTCGAACCCGGACAATACATCCCGTATGGTAACTGGGCTGACGCCAAAGACCGAGGTATGTACGCACCGAACGCATGGAACCCCTCTGAGGAAATCGAATATGCCATCCGGGCGGCGGCGGAGATGAACAGGCGGCCAGACGTCATGAGCGTAGAAACCTCGTTTGGCGAAGGCTACGCGTGGGCGGCGGTCACGTTGAAATCCTGTGACACGTTCGCCAAGAGAATACCGTTGTCGGACAACTCCGACAACGACGATGAGGCCCTTGCGCTGGCCATCAGCTTGGCGATCGCGGAAGCAGGGGAAGCATGAGTGACGACAAGCGCCGCCTCTTCCAAGCCCACTACGAAGCCAACCTCGGCAAGTTTCCGATCGACAAGCCAGCCGTGGCGGGGATCTGGTTCGATTTCATCGACACGCTGGCGATTGAGTTGATCCCGCGTCTCGTGTCCGACGTTGCGGAACAGTGGACGAAAGCGGCGGCCCCACGGGTGTCCGTATTCCGAAAGCACTGGCGAGAGATACGGCCACGGCGGATGCACGACGGCAGACCGATGGACGTATGCGGCCTGTGCGGCGGCTCGGGCTTCCTCACCTACCTGTCCGCCCGTTACGTGGACGATGACGAGCAGACGCGGATCGCAATCGCCGACGCCACGAAAGGCCCTCTGCACCACCGCACGACTCAATGCGTGTGCAGCAAAGGCGACCGCATGGCGGCGGCCAGCAAAGACGCATGGCCGCGAGAGGATCGCCAGCGGGTGGCTGACTGGGTTGCGTCACAGGAGCGAGAAGCCCAGACGAATGGATTCGAGTTGACGTGGTTTGACGACAGCGGCCAGCATGCGCGCGGCGACGTCCGAGCCTACCACAATCACTTGATCGAACGGAGCAAGCACAATGGCCAGCGTGAGAATGAGCGGGACGAAGCTCTTTCGGGGCAAGATGGCGACGCGTGAATTCTACGATAGACGAAAGTCAATCGGCCCGCGTGTGGATCCGCGAAGGTGCTTCGATGCGGATGGCGATGAACCGAGAGCCGTGCGGATCGCCAAGATGCGGGCGAGAGCGTCACGGGGTGAGCGGATATTTGCGGAGGTTCATCATGCAAATTAGCTTCGAGGTCCTCGGCGAGCCCAAGGCCAAGGGCCGACCGCGTGCGACGAAGATCGGCGAACACGCGCGGATGTACACGCCCACAAAGACGAAGCGCTGGGAGTCGCTGATCCGCGACCAAGCCGGCCCGCTGTTCGCTACGCCGATCGTGGCCGACGTGCCGGTGCATGTTCATCTGCAATTCTGGTTCGCGCTGCCGGCCAGCCAGCATCGCAAGAGGAAGCCGCCGGCGCCTGCAGAGTTGCCAAGCCGCGAGGACTGGGACAACCTCGGCAAGCTGGTCTGCGACGCGTTGAACGGCGTCGCCTACGTAGACGATCGGCAGATCACCTTGGCGTCGGCCTTGAAGATGCGATGCGGTCAGGAAGACAATCGGCCGCGGACCGTGATCGTGATCGAGTGGGAGGGTGAAATCGATGGCTGAGCGACTGGACCTAACGCGAGCGCGTGCGATTGAACTGCGGGGGGAGATGCCGAAACGGGCCGATATGGCCATTAGTACGGCCGATAAAAGGGGGGTGTGGTTTGTTGCTGGTGTTCGCGGAAAAGAAATGGGCGTCGAGCAAGCCATTGCCCTCTCCCAAGCCCCCTCCGTCATCGACTACTGGCGGGGGGAGTGCGAGCGGCTGGAAGCGGAACGATATTCGGCGAAACGACTATGCCAGGTCTACTGGACTATAGCGGTCAACGCGACTGGGCAAGACAAAGTGCGTGCCCAGCGCGACGCCATGATCGCAGAGATGGAGATGCCCCGTGGCTGAGTACGACGCAGAGCAAGTACGCGATTGTGTGGCGGCCCTACGCCGAACGAGTGAATCTGGCGAGTATCGGGAACTTGTCCGCACTGATCTCGCACGCGTGATTGTGCAACACATCGACGCCCAGGCCGCCGAGATTGAGCGGCTGGAAAAGGGCTATGAATACTGGCGCAGCAAGTGGCAGGAATGGCGTGACATCGCACTGGAGGCTAAGGCCGACAACGCGCGGCTGCGGGGGCTGCTGGGGCAGGCAGAGGGCATTATTGAATGCTACCTAATGTCCGCCGATGAACGCCCTGATGAGAACCGGTTGCGGAAGGACGCGGTCAGGTGGCTTTATGGAGCCGTGGATGCTCTTGCCAACGCCGCCCTCGCGGGGAATACAACGGACGCGGCCACGATCATGAAAGATCGGTACGCCGTGACTGGCGCGGAACTGAACGAAGCGCGGCGGCAGTTGGAAAGGGATGACGCGGGGGAGGCCAAGCCATGAGCGAATGGACTCACGAGGCCCTGGTGGATCGCGCCAAGCGGTGGCTGCTGAATACGCGACGCTGCAAGTTCGCGTTGACCAACGCGAAGCCTTGGAGTTGTACCGAGCATCCAGACGCGATTGGCTGGCTCCAGGATGGCGTGAGCATCGTTGTCGAGGTGAAGGTCAGCGAGGACGACTTCCGCGCGGACCGCAAGAAGACCTGGCGACTTGGCAGCATCGGCATGGGGATGTATCGTTACTACCTGACGCCGGCCGAATTCTTCGACGACTATCCGTGCTCACTGTTAGAGCCAGACGTTGGTCTGTTAGAGGCTCACGGGCGGATTGTCAAGGTCATTCGGGAGGCGCGGCCGCGTCAACAGCGGGAATGGACGCAAGAGCTATCCATGCTGCTGGCGCAACTGTGTGGAGGGACGCCATGAGCGACAAGCGCTGTGGGACGTGCGGGTGGAGGCCCTTCGTGCGGGGGAAGCGGAACCGCCCAGCCTGAGTATGGAGTGATTGAGTGATGACGAGAACTGCTGACGAAAGGTGCAGATGTTGCGGTGGGTATTTTTGGGCGGATACCCCGTCTCGCAAATCATGCGACGCACACATGGCCAGGATGTGCCTCGATTGTTACATCAAGATGCATCCCAAACAAGAGCCCTGCCCCCACTGCAAGGGCACGGGCAAGAAAGGGGGCTCGTCGTGAGCTACCGCAGGGCCTCTCGAATGTGGAACACCCGAGAGGGAAAGGAGCAGGTGCTGTGAGCGACCACTCATGGATCTTCTGGCTATGCATTGGATACTTGGTGGGCTATGCAGTAAACAGGAGGCGGAACTGATGACCCCACAACCCGGTCCTGACCTCGACGCCGCCGTGGCGCGGGCGATAGGGTGGACGCCGAGCCCTGACTTCGAGAACGCATGGTTGAACACAAACGGCACCGAACACCGAGGCCACGGCGAGTGGCACCCAAGCACCGACATCGCCGACGCGCTGCGGGCGGCGGACGAAATGGCGGAACGGCTTCAAGGGGCGTTTCATATACACCGAGGCAAGAGCCTAGATAGTCTAGCGTTGGTCGTTGGCGTGCGGGCGGTCATATGCGACAGCCGATCGGCCATCGTTGGAGAAGCGGCGGTCCCTTATACCGACACCAACGGCGACCGCCTCGCCGCCCTTGCGCTGGCCATCAGCTTGGCGATCGAGAAGGCGGGGGAGGGGGAAGCCGATGAGTGAACCGGAAGGGCCATACACGAGTTACGAAAGCGACGGTGAAGCAGGCGAGGCCGTCTTCCGTCGCGTCTGCCCGAAGTGCGGACGATTCGCCAAGGCCCACAAGTCGGCGACGTTCAACGGCGCAGGCCCAACGAAACCAAACGCGGACTGCAAGCGGTGCGGTCCGGTGATGATGTCGTTTCTCGGATACTTCTGATTGGAGGATTGACCCATGCAGTTGAAATGGATGCCGAAAGCGTTTCAGTACGGGAAGCGTAACCCGCTTCTGAAAAATGGATGGGACGTAGCATTCTGGCTGGGCGATGCCAGATATGCTCATTTCACGAACTGGATGCAATCGGGCAGTGACAATGCCGTAGGTCACGTCAAGCACCCCGGCGGCGAGACACAAGAGACAGCAGGTATTCACATCTGCTACGAACTGACGGACGGTCAATTCTTCGACCCGGCTCCGCTGAAATGCGGATACGATTGGCTCTGGAACGCCGACGAGCCGTGGGGTCAGCTGGAAGGCGAACAGCCTGAAGACCACCTCGACATTCCGACGGCGGCATTCGGCGGGCATCCAAGCCTGATGCTCTACCCCGAGGAGACGGAGTACAGGCAGGTTGCGTTCGGCAAGGGCCGGCGGATGCGGTACACGATTGCCGATATCACGCGGTACGAGGTCATTTATTCGCAGCTGATCAACCCCAAATGGGCCTTGCTTGTGCTGCTATCCGGCTCGTATGACGAAGACGACGTGGCCGCACAGGGCCGGCTGATTCGCAAGTGGACGTAGGGGTAGCCAAATGGAGGGATTGCCTATGCGGGAAACGGCTCAGGAGTAAGCACAGTGGGTGAAATCGCCCCGTCCGGTTGTGAAGGGCCGGGCGGGGTCTAGAAAAAGAGGGGACGAAAATGAGTTATCCTGAAGAAAGACCTTGGGTGTCGACTGGTGCAGCGATTGTCGGTGTCGTGACGGTGGTCTTGGTGACGGCGGCCTTAATGATTGGGCTGCCTATTTACAACGTCTGGACGCAAGGGCTTGGTGGCCAAGCGTCGCTTGCGAGGGCTGAACAGGAGAAGCTGATCCTGATCGAGCAGGCCAAGGCGGAGGTTGAGGCCGCCAAGTATCGGTCTGAGGCGATCAAGACGGTCGGCCAAGCGGCCAAAGACTTTCCCGAGTATCGGCTGCAAGAGTTCATCGGTGCGTTTGCAGAGGCGATGACCAACGCCGATATTCAGAAGATCATCTATGTGCCGACCGAGGCGAACATCCCGATTACGGAAGCGGGAAGACGCTGACTTGCACGCCGTGACCGCCTTGGTACAATCGGCGGAAAGGGGGAAATGAGTATGAGCGACACAAAAAGTCCGTTCGCCATGATTCGCCATGGCAAAAAGCGTGCCTTTCTGAAGGCGTATGCTGAGACGGGCGGGATTCTCTCGCATGCCGCGAAGGCGGCAGGATGCGACCGGCACAGCCATTACAACTGGATGAAAGACGACGCCGACTATGCGGCCTTGTTCGAGTCCATAGCGAAAGACATGGCGTATGATCGGCTGGAAGACGAGGCGACACGGCGAGCGGTCGACGGCTGGGATGAACCGGTTTACCAAGGCGGGGAACTCGTGGGCTTCAAGCGTCGTTACAGCGACACGCTGCTGATATTCATGCTCAACGGTGCGAGGCCGGAGAAGTACCGGCGCGTGACTGAGCATACCGGGGCCATCGACCACCGGCACGGGACGCTCGCCGACTTCACGGCGCAGCTGCTGCAACAGAACGAGCGGGCGGGCAACGGGAACGGCAAGGCGTTGACGAATCGAATGGAGGTGAAGGGATGAACGACCTCGACAAAATAGACGAACGGATAGACACCGTAGGTGAGGCTGTGAAGCATTTGGCTGAAGCAATCAAGAGCATTGCACATCCTGATGTAGACTTGTTGGCGATAGAGCATGTCGACAGAGCGTTGTCTAAGCTACAGTCGTGTCACTTTTGGTGGATGAAAAAAGAAGAGGTGAAGCCGTGAGCGATGAACTGAAGGGCCGCGACATTGACATCGCAGTAGCGAAGGCCATTGGCCGAACGGGGGACGTGCTGTATTTCTCTTCGTCGCCGAGAGAATGCGAGGCGCTGTGCGAATGGCTGGTTGAGAACGGGTATGGATACGATCTGCGTGTATCAGCGGTTGAAGTCCGTGTATACGTTGCAAGAATGGACAGCCCGTGTGCATCGATGAGAGCACAAGAGTTTGATTCGCCTGCATGTGGTCACCACACGGGTCGTGTCCGGTGCGAGAGCCTGTGCCTGGCGTTCCTTTCTTGCCTCAAGAAAAACGGAGGGATGGCATGAGCGACCACTTGCAGATCGAGCGGGCGTGGCTGGAAAAGCAGATCACTGAAGAGACGACGCAGAAAGAATACAGCCGCCGCTACGGATGCCACCAAGATGCAGAGTGGCGACATGGACGTTTGAAACTGCTCAGCGACATCACTTCTCACGCCACCCCCTGCGTCACCCCCGAGGCCGTCGTGGAGGCGATTGGAAAGAGTACAGATGGCCGCTACTGCAAGCTCGTAAAGATGACCCCGATAATCCCCCAGAACATGCTAGATGAGGGCAGAGGCTATTCACTGGCGTTGGGTGACGTGCTCGCCAAGGCCGCCAAGATGCGAGAGGCGGCTCAATGAGTGACAGCCCACAGAAGCCATACGCTTGGAACTGCCCCGTATGTGGCTGGGTCGTCGCCGCCGTGGTTCGCGACTACGCTCGATGCCCTGAGGTGATGGACTGCCCAGGCTGTGGGACACGGACCATCGCAGAGTTCGATGCGTGTCGGTGGCCACCCAAGCGAAAGGCTGCCAAGTGAAAGGGAAGACATGAACGACCTCGACAGAATAGATGAACGGATAGATGCCGTAGGTCAGGCCGTGAAGTATTTGGTTGAAGCCTTCCGGGCCATGGCCGATCCTGATGTGGACTTGTTGACAAGACAGCATCTGGATAGAACGTTGTCGGCGCTGCAATCTGTGGATTTTTGGTGGATGAAGAAAAAGACATCATGACGACCTTCAAGGGCCTGCCGATCTTCACCGAACAGCACGCGATGACGTTCGACAGTGCCTTTCCGATTCACTTGGAGGCGAAATGGGAGTCCATCGAGCAGCCAAGGCCGATGGACTTGACGGCGACAGCCAAGATGCCGTGGTACATCGGCGGCCTGCGGATCGACTCGTTTTCGGACTGGCGAGCGACCAGCGTGGAAAGGCCGGACGAAAAAACGATGACGATGCGTGGCTCAGGCTACCACGTCAGCACGACCTACACGACGCCGCTCATGCTTCTCGTGAAGCTCTGGCGGTGGGCAAGGGGGCTGTGGTGAAACGCTTCTGGAAATGGTGGAAGAGCTACGGAGGGGACGAAGGCAGCCTCATGGCGACCGTCTTCGCCGCGTGCTTGTGGTTGTTTGTGACGGGCCTTGGTGTTGTTCTGGGAGTTCAGCAAAGCGACTATGTGTTCGTCGTAGTATTCGTATCACTAACCGGCTTCACGGTGTGGCGTATTGCCAAGGAAGTGAAAGAATGGCCATGACGCGCGAAACATTCTGGGATATCGTCGGCATGCTCGCGGCGTTCGCCGTGGTCGTGGCGCTGGCTTGCATGGCGGGGGTGCATTGATGGCACAATGCGAGCAATGTAGAGACAGGTACATTCCGGGTGATAATCGGTTTTGCCATGATTGCCTTGGGCGAATGCGAGACGGCACGCGGCCCAACAGGCCACAGAACCTGACGATTGACCTCTCCAAGGGCTGCACCAACGCGGCTCTCGGCTGCGGGATTGGCGTGGGGATCGTGCTGTTTCTCTTGGTGCTGCTGTTTGCGTGTGTTTGAAAGGAACGACATGCCCGAATTGAAATGGCAACCAAGCCCGTTTTGGAATGAGGGCGACAAGGCAAAGCCGCCTTTTTGTCGGCGGTGTGGACGGCGGATGCCGGGCGGACTGATGACGCCGCCGAAGACGAGCTTCGTGAGGATAGGCGGCACGGGGCTGTACGTCGACGAAACAGACACGGACCAGTTCTCTTACACAGTGACGTGTGATGCGTTGCACTTGGAATGCCAGCCCGGTGGCTGGCTGGCGACGCAAAGCGAAGCGGAATCGAAATGCGAGGAAATGGCTACGCTCTTGGGCGTGATTTGAAAGGGGGGCGGGATGCCAGTCGTCCACCAACTGAGTGGCGTGCGTGAATGGAGCGGCAACCCAACGTCGATGTGGCTAGAAACCGGCGTGCCCTGCTACGACACGAAACGAGAGGTCTTGTCGGTAAAGAAGGATGGCATCACTCTGGCAGAGATCGATGTGGCCGACCTGCTCAACTACATCGAACAGGAACATCCTGACGTGTGGGCTGCGCGAAGCGCTGAAAGGCCGCTGCTGTGACCACTGATCTCGACAAAGCCAACGCCCTCCGTCGCCAGTGGCAGGAAGATCCCCTGAGCTTCTGTCGCTGGGCTGGCTGGCCGACCTGGGCCGACGCGATAGCTGAGCACGGCCTTGACTGCGAGGACAAGCAGGCGACGATCCTGGAGGCCTTGGCGGGGTACGGCCGGCAACAGGTGTGGGTTCGGTCCGGCAACGCCGTTGGCAAGTCGCACGCCGCCGCCATGGCCGCCGGCTGGTTTCTCATCGCATTCGCCCCGTGCATCGTCATCACGACGGCCCCGACGGACAGGCAAGTCAGTATTCTGTGGAAGCAGCTGCACGCCCTGCTCGGCAAGATGCCGCTGCCGTTGGGCGGCGAGATGCTGCAGCACGAATGGAAGGGGCCGACAACGAACTGGTTCGCCATGGGCTTCACGAGTGCCCCTCACGATCCGAACCGCTTTCAGGGCTTCAACGCCGAGAACATCCTTGTCGTCATTGACGAAGCCAACGGCGTAGGCGAATGGGTCTGGGAAGGCATACGCGGAATGACGATGACGCCCAACGCCAAGACGCTGTCGATCGGCAACCCGCACATTCCCGAGGGCGGATTCTTCAACGCCTTTGAAGAGGACAAGAAAGAGGCGGGCAGCCGCGGCGTGTGCATCCACATCGACTCACGGTACACGCCCAACATGGTTGCCGGCCAGAGCGTCATCATGGGGCTGGCCACCGAAAAGGGCATCGACGAACTGATTCAAGACTACGGCGTTGACAGCCCCGTCGTGCAGGCCCGCGTCTACGGTGAGTTCCCCAGCGATGCGCCCGACCAGCTCATCAAGCTATCGTGGATACAGGCGGCCGTCGATCGCACGCTGGAACGGTTCGGCAACAAGGAGATCGGGATCGACGTCGGCGGCGACGGCGACAACGCTGACGAGACGGTGTTCGCCGAACGGGAAGGCGACACCATCGGCCAGCTACAGATTCATCACAAGCACGATACCGTGGAGGTGGCGAATTATGCCCAAACCTGGATGCGAGAGATTGGAGCCAACACCCTCAAGATTGACTCTATCGGAGTTGGCAAGGGTGTGTTGGACACTCTCACGCACAGGGGAATCGATCGCGTCTATTCGATCCAAGTTGGAGAAGCAGCTAGCGACCCTAGTCGCTTCCCGAATCTCCGAAGCGAATACTGGTGGAAGCTCCGCGAGCGATTCGAGCAGGGACGCATCGACATCCCCAACGATACGACCTTGATTGCTCAACTCGCTTCGGTAAAATGGAAGCCGGACAATCGGGGGCGAGTGGTTGTGGAGCGAAAGGACGAAATGCGGAAACGTGGGCTGCGGTCGCCGGACCGCGCGGAGGCCGTGCTGATGGCGTTTGCGGAGGTCGACGACCTGGCGGACTTTGACTTTGCGAGCCTGTTTGTTTAGGGGGGTGTGATGAGCGTGTCAATTCCATTCGTTACGATCAAGTGCGATGCGGCTGGTTGCGAAAAGGAAGTCAGGATACCGGGAGAGTTTCTTGGGCAGGAAAATGGCTGGTACTGTCCACGATCTGAGACGGCGATGACGCGGGCCACGGGGCATGGATGGAAACTCGCAAGCCGTTTGGACCGGAGACAGGGCGGTGCGACTGGCGACGATTTCTGCCCTTTGCATGATGCTGAAACTGACGTGAATCCTCCATTGCAAGCGTTGCTGAAAGCCTTGGGGCGTCATCCTGAGCAACGTGGCAGGGTGCTCAGTGAGATCGCACAGCCGGGGGATACGATCCTTGGATAGCACTGATCCCCGCTGCTCCAAGTGCGGACGCTGGCTGAGCGAAGGTGAGGGCTGGCCGGTGCATGGCGAGCCGGAGTCGTTTGAGTGCGGGCCGTGTGCGAAGGCGGGCTGCAAGTATCACAGTGCCCACTACCACGAGTTTCCGGGGAGTCCGATGGTGCTGATTGAGCATGATACCGATTGGGATTTGGAACGCATAGCAAAGCCCACGCCGCTAGGGCCAGAAAGGGTGGGATATTGATGACTTACTCGCATGACGACGGCATGCGAAGCCGCTGAGCAAGCCCTACAAAAGCACAGGCGGGCGGGGGAATCGGTGGATGGGCAAGTGCGGGCGTAGCTCAATCGGCAGAGCACCAGGCACAGTAGGCCAATGGTTGAAAGTAGCCTGGAGGTCGTCGGTTCGATTCCGACCGCTCGCTTGAATAATCTCGGCTGAGGGGCTGAGGTCAAACGCGTGCGAATCCCAATCCTGACCGGCATGCTTGAACGCGGGCGGATCGCTTCCAAGCGACGCCAGCTTCAGTTACAGGTTCTTGACCGCGACGAAAAGCTGCTCGCCGAGTTCAACAAGACTTTCGGCGACGCCAGCGAAGACCATTCGTTTCTCAACGACACGGCCTTCGGTGGCGGGTTCGGCCATGCCGGAGCCCACGGCGACCCGTTCGGGCACATCGCCAACAAGGAACACATCCGCTCGCAGTCCCGCGTCCTCATCGCGACCAACAGCGCAGCGAGTGGCGTCATCTTCTCCCTCATGCGCATGGTATTCGGCAAGGGATTTGTCTTCCGGGCCGTTGATCCGACGGCGCAAGACCTGTGGGACAAGTTCGCCAAGGCCAACAAGTGGAGCCGCCGCCAGAATGAATGGGGCAAGCGATGCTTTCGTGACGGCGAGCAGTTCACCCGCAAGTTCAGCGTGAAGACGCTCGAAGATTGGCCGCCCAAGATCCGGTTCATGGAGCCGGAGCTCATCGACGATCCGACAAGCCAGGTCAAGCACGGCATCGAATTCGAGCCTGACGACGCCGAGGTTCCCCGCTTCTTCTTCAAGATCGACCCCAACGACGCCAGCAAGCCGCCTGAGCCACTGTCGGCTGACGAGGTGCAGCACACGAAGATACTCGTCGACTTGGCGACACCGCGTGGCGTGCCCCTGCTGAACGTCACGGTCACCGACCTCGAACAGCTACAGCGGACCCGCTGGGCGATGGGCAAGAAGGCGGAAATTGCCGCGTATCACGTTCTGGTGCAGCGATACGTAGGGGCCAGTCCAACCGAGCTTGCCGCCATCGCGGCCAAGAAAAAGCTCGATCATCCCGTCACCGACTTCCAAGGCCGGGAGTTACAGCAAGAGCAGTTCCATCCCGGCATGCACGTCTTGGCGAATGACTCCGTTCAATACGAGTGGCAAGGCCCTGACATCGGAGCAGGGGAGCAGCAGCTTGTCGCCCGCGACCAAGCCCTTGCCGTGGGCGCCAACGTCGGCCTGCCCGAGTACATTGTTCGTGGCGACGCCAGCAACGCGAATCGGGCCAGTCAGCAGGTCGCCGAAACACAAGCCCTCGTCACTACAGAGGCGTGGCAGGATTTCTTCGCAGACGAGTTCCGGCTGCTGTGGGACTGGGTGATGCTGCAAGCCACCAAGGCTGGGGCGAGCATCGCCGACACCGACGTCACGATCCAGGCCCCCGAGATCCCGCGCGGCGACCAGAAGGCGTTCGCGGAAGCGTTGCGCATTTACAAAGAGGACGGAGCGTTGAGCGTACAGTCGTATTCGGCCAAGCTCAACCTCGCTTATGAGACGGAGCAAGAGTTGAGGAAGGAACACGCGGCGGCAGGACGTGAAGCTCCACAGGCCACGGACAAGCCACCGGCGCCGGAGCCTGACGAACGCGGGCCGGAAGCTGATGAGGACGCGGCTGATGATGAAGACTAAGCCCGTCCGCGTGTTCACCAACGGCTGTTTCGATCTGCTGCACGTTGGGCACATTCGCCACTTGGAAGCCAGCCGCCAGCTTGGCGACTTTTTGATTGTCGGCTTGAACAGCGACGCCAGCGTGCGACGGCTGAAAGGCCCCGAGCGACCCATCGTCAACATGCGGAACCGCCGCGAGACGCTGCTTGCGTTGTCGTGCGTGGATCAAGTGGTCGTGTTCGACGAAGCAACGCCCATGGAAGCCATCAAGGCCATCAAGCCAGACGTGCTGACCAAGGGCGGCGACTACAATCCTGACAACATCGTCGGGGCTGACTTCGTTCGCGGCTACGGCGGACAAGTGGTTGTAACGACGTTCGAGCAAGGGTTGTCGAGTAGCCAGATGATTGAGCAGGCTGCAAACACAAGGGGACGATGATGGCGACACAGACAAAGCTGGATGTTGCACGCGAGGAGCTTCGGGCCGTATCGAAGGCCTTCGGCGAATACGTGCGCCTTGCCTTGGAGTGGTATGAGATCAGCGTCGAAAGCTGTGCTGAACGCGTATCCCTGTCCGTTGACGTGCTTCAAGCCATTCTCGATGGCGAGTATCTTCCCGATGGATATGGCCGACATCGTCTGATGACCATGCTTGACCTTACGATAGACGGGGACGATTTGTGCTGTTGCGAAGGATTGAAAGAGTTGATGACAGAACAGGCGGGCAAGGCGAAAGGGTGAACATGAGAAACCGAGTGCTGCGCGGAACGCTGCCGACCAGTCTTGACAGGCTAGTGGGAGCTGCTATAATCATGGATGAAATATGGCCTCGCCGTGGCTCGAACCCGGAAGAGCACTCATGTCCAAGGGCATTGCATGCTAGTCTCCTTGAATGGACTTGCATCGCTTTGGGCGGGTGGGATTCGGATCCACACTTTCTGCGTTCCAAACGCAGTGCCTCTATCAGATTGGGCTACAGGGCCACATCTCTGATTGGTTGCCTAGCCCCTGAGCGAAGGGTTGCTCCGTCAAGAACGTCCTTCGCTCAGGGGCTAGGTGTTTAACGTCCCCGTGATATGGGGCGAAAGTCATGGCTGAAACGCCCACCGACATCCTCAACCACTGGCAAGCTGTCCGCGAGCAGCTTCTCGCCTTTTGTCGCTGGCTGGCAAAGGAAGAGATTGACAGGAAACCGCACACGGGTACACTATCCAATGACTTGATTGAGACGGTGAAGTCGTTTGATCGGGCGATGTCCCGGCACTTGGAGAAGAAAATGGGTAATCGAACCCGCGATGTTTCGCGGTTCTGATACAGATGGCCCTGCTAGGTAAACGCCTTCTATAGTTCGGCGACCGTATTGGGCCTCCCCTAGCAGGGCTCCCTTCCAAGCATGAGGGGCTTGGCGGGCCATGATTGAGACATCTCAACGAAGCGGTATGGTCGCGTGAGTTTGTCAACGACCTGCCGGACTCTTCATTCCTGCTGATTCAGCCGGGCGGCAAACGGGACACTGCCGGCAAAACCACGCCCCGCAGCCTGCGCAAGTTCCCCGTGAAAGAGGCCGGCGGCGACATCGATCCGCCGCACGTCCGCCACGCACTGAGCCATATCCCCCGCAGCAATCTGACCGCCGAACAGAAAACACGGGCCAGCCGCAAGGCTCGCCGTCTGGCCAAAGAGATCGAAACCGCAGCCACGGAGGCCCTGGTCATGAAGACCCAACAGATTACCGAAGCCATCGTGTTCACAGGCCCCGTGCAGTCCGACCGCGAAACGGGCGCCGTTCGCGACGTGCCGCTGTTGGGACCGGTGAGCAAGAACAGCCGCCGATACTCCAAGACGGCAATGAAACAGGCGGCCAAGCTCTTCGAGGGAGCGTGTATCTATGCGAACCACCGCGACCCCGACAAGGGCCGCGACGTGCGTGACCTGATGGGCAGCGTTCACAACAGCCGCTTTGACGGCGAGAAGGTACGTGGCGACCTGTCCATCTTCGAGCATCACCGCGAGTGGGCCATGCCGTTGATCGAAGCCAACCGGCCCGGCGTCGGCATGTCGTGGATCGGGCAGGCGACCTGGAAAGTCAGCGGCGACGGCTGGAGCGACGTAACGGGAATCACGGCGGTTGAATCGGTCGACATGGTGGCCGGTCCCGCGACAGTGAGAAATTTCTCCGAGGGGAATAACCAAGACGAGGATGACGAAATGAGCGAACAGCTCCAGAAGATGATTGCCGACCTGCAAGAAAAGCTGACGGCATCCGAGGCCAACGTGATTGCGTTGACCGAAGAGCGTGACACGCTCAAGACGGAACACGAGGGCTTGACCAAACAGGTCGAGACGTTCGAGGCCACGGCCATGTATGACAAGGTCGTCAAGGAATCCGGGCTCAAGCCGGAAGCCATTGCCGAGCCGTTGGCGAAAGCCATCCGCGAGATGGACGAAGCCGACGCCAAGGCCGCCTTGCAGGCGATCAAGGAAACGGCTGAGAAGGCCAGCGGAACCAAGTTGCCGGTCAGCGACCCCGCCAGCGGCGACACGCCGAACACGCAAGAGAAGACGGAGTGGGACGCCGACAAAGTGCTTGCGGAAATGACGCACTAGCACATGACAGGGGGGCGATAAAGGACAAGATCAATGCCTCAGACAATCAAGAATCGTGACAGCCTGCTCAAGGCTCCGTTTGTTTCCAGTGCCTACAGCGTGGGCATCGGCGACGCTTTGGTCGTGGATAGCCAAGGCGGCATCCAGACGGCCAGTGCTGCGGGTTGGGGTGACGAAGTGACGGCCAGGCGGAATCATGTCGGCCAAGACGCTGGCATCGCCATCGACGGCTCGCCGACGAACAAGGATCGGAGCATCCGGGCATTGCCTGACGGCTCCTATGTCTATGACTGCACGAGCACTACGTTCAACATCGGCGACCTGTTCGGGTTGGAGAAAGACGCGGGCGGCAACTTTCTGGATACCGACAAGCTGCAGAGGATTGACGACGCGACACAGGCCAGCTTCTACGCCATCGAACGGGCCACCTCGGCGGCGACCACCGTGCGATGCCGCAAGCTGCCGCCTCGCAAATTCAATCCGCAGGTCGGCGAGGCCGGTCCGTTCCTGCTGTCAGTGGCGTCCGCTCACCGGTCCAGTACGCCGACGGTAGGGTTGAGTGGCTGGAACTTTGGCAAGCCGGTGCGTGCAACCACGGCCATCCTGACGATGACCACCGGGGCTCTGTCCAGTGACGTCGGCGTGGTGCTCTACAACGGCACAACCCAGTTCCTGACGTCGCTGTCGCTGCCCGCTGGCGCCACTATCGGCGACACCGTGAGCATCGACCTCGGTCTGGAAAGTTCGGGCGCTGAGTTGTTCGGCCCGACCGACCAGTTTCAGTTTCACACCGAAGGCCCGGTTGGGGCGGGTGATCCGCGTCTGGCCGTGAGCATCCGGTACGTCTACCCGATCTAAGTAGACACAGGCTGAGGGGCCTGGAGAATATCCGTGTATAACATGACCCTGGCTGAACGAGCCAGCCTCTACTATGTGATGATGGACCAGATCAAAGGGTTCACATCAGAGGGCAAGCCCGTTGCGGGATGGACGAAGCCGACGATCACCTTGGGCAACTTCAAGATGCGTCGCTGCTTTGAGCGCCTCGTGGGCGACCCCGAAATCTTGCTCCGCCACGGCGGCGGCAATCGCGTGATGAACGCGGCCATGTGGGA
>SDBU01000621.1_pt1 | contig 49878 bp, 78 predicted proteins | sample 2277071 | NCBI WGS metagenome assembly SDBU01 (sample SAMN10397929, study PRJNA504765) | marine sediment metagenome | isolation source: marine sediment core GS08_GC12, 126 cmbsf | place: Arctic Ocean: Gakkel Ridge, Loki's castle | collected 2008
TCCTATTCTTATTTTTAAAGACAGCACCAGTGCTGGAAGTGTTGCAAGGGGTATTATAGAGTGGCGTGATTTAAACCATACAAGGCTTGGTTATTTCGGCAATTCTTCTGAGGGTAATGATGACTTACTTTGGAAGAACGAATCCTCCGGTGGTCATATACAGGTACAAACAACTGGAGCAGGTGAATTTCAAGTCTTTGCTAATACTGTGCTGTCAGGTACGCTCGGTTGCGGGGCTATAACCACACAAGGTAAGATGATTATAGATGTAACCGACACAGAAGCATTGTTGGTCAGGAAAGATGGCGATGGCGGGGATGTATTCATCGTCGATACCACTAATGGTAGAATGGGGCTGAACTTTACTCCAACATCGACTTATGGGGTTTACCTTCAAGCCAGTACAGGGCTGTCAGGTACCAAAGGAGATGGTGTACTTGTACAATCTGGTGACGGTGGAACTGCCGGTGTAACTGGTGGCAAGGCCGGGGGAGCAGTTCGCATTGTAAGCGGTACTGGTTCTTCTGACTCTACTGCTGATGACGATGCTACAGGTGGAGATGGAGGGGGTTTTGTTTTTGCCGCAGGTTTCGGTGGAGTAGCACAAGGTAACAGTGGAGTAGGAGATAGAACCGCTGGAGACGGAGGTTCATATCTATTGACTGGTGGCAGTGGAGCTACGGCTCTATTTGGAGTTAATGCTAAAGGTGGCGACGGCGGTGGGTTTGTAATTATGGCAGGTGGGGGTGGAGCCGGAGCACAAGGATCTGCTACTAATACCGGTGGAGATGGAGGATGCATTGATATTACTGCCGGAGCTGGTGGAGCAGGAGCTACAGCAAATGGGGCGACTGGCAGTATAAATCTTAAGTCGGCAACTAACATTGGCGATGGTACAAATGAAATTCAAATATCTGCAACAGGCGATATGGTTTTTGCAGGCTCTGCTACTGTATGGAATGACCTTCAGTTCCAAGTTTCGTCTGCAAAAGTTCCGGCATCCAACTTTCCAAGCTGGGAAGCGTTCACTACTAATACTTATGAGTACGCATTTGACGTAGATGAATATGCTTATCTTATGGCAAATGAACTTCGCCATAGCTGGAAAGAAGGGACGGCAGCTAATGTTCACTTGCATATTACAAACAAAACAGCACAAAACACCGCACCAAATGGAGATACTAATCAATACGCAAAGTTTACTGTTTATGTTGCTTACGCAGACACAGACGAGGTTTGGGTGGAAACAAACCTTACGGCTGAACTTACAATACCAACTGGTACAAGTGCTTTAACGAACTTTTATCTTGACATGGGCGATGTTGTCCTGGCTAATTACCTTATCGAGGCACAAATAAAATGCACTGTAAAAAGAATAGCGGCAACTGGCGGAACGGAATATGCCGATAGCGTTTTTATAACCCAAGTCGGTATGCACCTTGAAGAAGATACGATAGGCAGTAGAACTGAAAGAGCTAAATAAGGGGAGCCAACAATGCCCGAACTAACAGTAAGAATGACACAAGCAAGATACGATAAATTTATCATAGGCTACCTCAGGGCAAAACCTATACGCACGAAAGACGGTGAACCTGTGTGTACTTTAGTTCAATGGCTGAGAAAAAACATACTAAAAGATTTATGTGAAGATGCAAGGCGTGGCTTTAGTGCTAAAAGAGACGACGAAAGCACAGACGAGATTGTGCTTCAAGAAATTATAGACAATGGATGGGAGTGATTATGACTGGACTACCTTATCAAGTACTACCTGCACAGCAGCGTGACCCTTCAACCATGCTGAAAAGCAGACAAGAAGAAGAATTCAAGCACATGCGGTCTCAGTATGACAATGAGGCCAGGGCACTTGGTCGAACTCCCATGTCTGATAGCGATTTTAACCAGCGTATGAACCAATTAAATACAAAGCACGCCGGACTCATTGAAAAATTCAAGTTCAACTCACAGCAGCAAACACAGCAACTTGAGCAGATAAGAGTTCTGGTTCAGCAGGGTAATATAAACCCGGCTGCTGGTAGAGAAGCTTCATGGCGTTTGGTTCTACCGCAGGAAACTGAGAGAGCGATGTTCCCTGCACAAAGGGCACAAGCACAGCCACAACCATTCTCTGTGGCACAGATGAGGGGTGCCATAACAGACTCAATACATGAGTTTGCCGATGAAGCAGAGTCTGACCCAGCTTTCTGGATTAGGAGGTCAAGGGAACAAAAAACTGTACCCGGACTTATAAGAGCATACACAGGATGGCGTGAGTTAATAAGCTATGATAACTTGAATCCAGTACGTCAGAACCAGCTTGACATGCAGTGGGATGCTGCTATGCGTGATGATGACAGATTCGAGAAGTGGTTCTCAGATGACAAGAAGCGTAGACCACTATCACAGGTATCAGCTATGCGTGCGACTGGTCGAATAGGCGACGCAATGAAGAAAAGGGTGCTGGGTTCCTTGTCCGCTACTGCTAGTCCGATTGGTGTGTCCATTCAGAAACAGAAGTCTAGCGGTGCGTGGTTGGGTACTGGATTTGTCCAGCAGCCAAAGCAAGAACCAGTGCCAAAAGAGCAGCTATCAGCAGAACAGTTACGTAGAGCAGGAACGCAAGAAGCCTATGAACGTGGGATACAATTGGGATATTGGAGATAAATGAGTTTTCAAACCTGGCAAAAAGAAAATGAAGGGCAGGGCATTATAGCAGAGCCATCTGGCTTTGAAGCCTGGCAGAAAGAGAATGTCAGCACTGGTGTCGCTCTTGACCTCAGTAAGCCATCTGATGAAGCTGTAGACATGGCTTATGACAAATATGTACAGGCTATGAAGCCACATGTCGGTCCAGGTGTTCAGCTTGGAACGCGAGAGTTCTTCAAGAAGACCGGGCAAGCTCAGAAGTGGATAGCCAGCGGACTGGTGAAAACGCCGCGAACTCATTTCCAGAAACTTGCAGAATCTGACAAACGTGGTTTAGAAAGTTTTCTTACCCAACAGAATTACTTTGAAGCTACAATGTTGGGTAAAGGAGACCCTGAGACACATTTCAGAGACTGGAAGAAACAACGAGCTAGGGAGCAGTTAGATCCGATAGAAGGATCGTTCTTTGCAGAGATGCAGTATGGCACAGCACGCATCATACCGGGCATGATAGAAGGTGCCAAGCAATCACTGCCACACATGGCTGTTGGAGCCACCATAGCTGCTATAGGAGGTATAGCGGGACCACAGGCAGCCTTACCAGAAGAACTGGTTACAATACCAGCAGCGGTTGGTATCGGCTTCAAGGTAGGTAGCACGTATGCGTGGTACAGGCAGGGTGCTGGTGAGATGCTGCTCAACATGCGTAACAAGGGCTTCGATGAGGGTGCGTCGAAGACGATAGCTTCTATAGCTGCCCTACCGTATGCACTGATTGAGCAGTTACAGGTCAAACAGCTAACTCCTGGATTACGTCAGGGTGCTAGTAAGGTTATAAATAAGTCAATCACTAAACTGATGGGCCAGGTTGCCAAAAAGTACGGTAAGACTCTGGCGATGGAAGACCTTGAGGAAGTAGCACAAGAAGGCGTTATGATCATAGCGGAAGATCTCGCTGGTTATTTCAGTGGTGAGGGCATACCAGTAACCAAAGCTGAACTACAAGAGCGTGCCTTCAGGCTGTGGAAAACCATGACGGAATCTGCTAAAGCCATGGCATTGTTGCCATTACCCGGTGCTATTATAGACCTGCAAGTTGGTGGCAAGGCTATAGAAGCACAGCCAGTTACTGAGCCAACAGTAGAAGAAAAAGACCCGCTGAAAAAAGCTTATGTGAAAGGCTTCGTGGCAAGGATTCAATCAATCAAGAATAATGCTGACAATATAGTTGCTGGTGCTGGTAATAAAAAGAAACAGTTAAAGGTTTTGGGTGATGAGATAAAATCTCTACAGGACAGCTACGATAAAATATCTCCAGTGATTGATAAGAACCCAGAGGCTCTTGCTGAACTGAAACAGATTAGAGACATATTGCCAGAATACGCTAAAGCAATAAGTGCTTTTAGTAAGAAGCCGTCGAAGGAAGGGTATGTACTGATACGTGACATCTCTGACGGCATAACAGAATTGCAGCAGCAGTACGGGGACAGGATAGGTGAGCAGACCAAGGTAGGTGGGGGAGTGGATGCTAAATACCTAAGTGATGAATATATTAGGGACAAGCTGTCACAATATGAAATAGAAGAATACGATAGCATAACACCAGAGTTGGTTGACGATGCACGTAATGCTGTGATAGATGAATTTGGCAACATTGCTGAAAAAACGCCTGTGTATCGTGCTGTTTCAGCAAAAGATGTTGCTTCGGTGAAATTAGGCGAATATGAAATTGGTGAAAGTTGGAGTAAGGACATTGATTCTGCTAGAGAATTTGGTTTGCACAGCAATAGTAACTTTATTATAAAAGCGATGGTTCTAAAGGGCGACATAGACTTAGAATCATCTATTGATGCATTCTGGACAAACACCTATCGACAGCGATACGACATAAGTGCCGAAAATGAGCTAACTGTAAAGGGCGACGCGAAACTGGAACAAGTTTCCGTTGAACCCATAAATGAGGCTACAGCTTTTCCCTCTATCCCGCAGATAATCGAACAGATAGAACCTGAAACTCCTGACCAAGCCATCGGGAAACAGTATGGACTCGAACCTGCTGAAACTCAGACACGCTTAGATGATGCAGAAGTACGCTACAGGGAATTGAAAAACAAACCAACAGAAAAGCGTTCAAAATCAGAGAACAAAGAACTAGCTTTCCTGAGGCGAAACCGTACAAACTTAGAAGCTATCCTTGAACGAGAAACATCACCGCTGGAAAATAAAATACCAAAGAAAAAAATCTTGGCACTTGGACACAGGATTCCTGAACTTCTTGGAATGAGTGAGTTAGAGCGTCGTGACTTCAATCGTAAGATCACCGGACAGATTTCGATGAAAGACATGACACCTGCTCAGCGTCAGCAGGTTGTTACAGCACTTGCCAGAGTAGCTAAAGAACGCGGCATAGACATGAAAGAGGAACTGAAGACCTCCCCCCTTGGAGAACTGACAGCCAAACTAGAAGAAAGAAAACAGAAGCCAGCACTTACACGCAGAGATAAACGCAACATGACAAAACTTCGTAGGGTGCTTCACTCTCTAGAGTCTGGAACTGGTTTCTATTTCCTTCACGCATCCAGACTCAAGCGTGTCTGTCGTGCTCTTGATAACTATGAGGACAATGGGCCGTTCACTCGCTATATCTACCAGCCAGTTAAAGATGGTGACACTCAGGCCAATGTAAATTTCTCTAACGCGATGCGTATAGCTATTGAGTCTTTCAATGAGCTTGACATCGACGTATCGAGAATGATGGTTGAGGTCAAGGATGTGGGTGTTAAGGCTAAGCTAACAACGGCTGAACGCATAGGTGTCTATGCACTTGCTCAAAATGAAAACACCATGAATCACCTTCTGTCTGAGTTCGATAAAGAAGAAGTTGCGAAAATAGTTGCGTCAGTTAAAGAATCAGAAGATGAAATGTATGTGGCTGACCACATCAAGGCGTACTTTGAACTTGGCTGGCCGATGTTCCAGCAAATAGCCAAGGCTAGTGGTGTGGCAAGTGGAATAGTCAAAGAGAAAAACTATATCACAGCCTTCGTAACTGATAAGAATGACCTCAATCAGACTGACTTCATGGAAGGTCTCTTGCAGCAGTTCACGGAAGCCAAAAAAGTACCCGGTGCAGAACGTACCATCGAGCGTAAGAGAGGTGCCAGACGTAACATAGAGTTGAACATTTTCACCATCCATGCACGTGCCGCAAGGTCCATTGAACGCTTTAAGGTTATGGCACCAGTGGCTAAAAAAGTCGGTGGTATCCTTAGCAACAGAAAATTCAAACAGGCAATTAACGACACCACTTATGGCCATGGTGCACAGATGTTTGAGAGATGGCTACAGGACAGCATACGTGGCAAAGCAGCTTACGACACTTCGATGATCTCCAAGAGCTTGAGATGGTTGCGTACTGCGGGAATACATTATGTACTTGGCTTCAAGGTCTTGACCGCAGCCAAACAAGGCATCTCGTTCTTCACTGCTGCCTCTGTGCATCCTGGTATGGTGCCACTGCTCATGGCAAACATCAATAACTCCATGCCAGGACAGTTCGAGAAGATGGAAGCTTTTGTAGAATCAAAATCAGATCTGGTAAAGACCAGGGACTGGAACCGTGACTTGAGAACCGCTTGGGATACCAAGGCTGTCAAGAAAATGTACGCTGGTAAGAAGTTGTCTCCAATGTCCATGCGTATGGCAACAGCAGTGGACCACTATACAGTGGTAACGGTGTGGAAGTCAGCCTATCAGTTGGCCCAGAAGCAAAACATGAATGAGGAAGAATCTGTCAGATTTGCAGACGGTGTAATAGAAAGAACTCAACCGATGGGTAAGGCTGTTGATCTGCCTAACTTCTTTAGGGGTAACGAGTTAGAGAGAAATCTGACTGTATTCCAGAACCAGGTAAACCAGAACGGTAACATGCTTTGGTACGATATTTTTGGTGAGAGAAAAGCCAGGAACATCAGCGTGCCCATGATGAGCTATCGTCTTTTGGTAGGGCAGATTGCACCTGCACTTTTACTTGGAATGATCTCACGTGGTCGTCCACCGGAAGACTGGAAGGAAGCAGCCAGGGACATGTTCCTCTATCTTGTTTCACCCTTTACATTCCTGGGTCCATGGATCTACAACATAGTGACTGGTGACTATGGCCCAAGACGGATGATAGCAGAAACTGCTCTGATTGAGACTGGTAAACTGGGTGCTGCTTTAAGGAAGGGTGATCCGGGAAAGATTATCAAGCATGGAGCACGTGCTGCTGGTGCGTGGTCTGGTGGTAAGATCCCACTGCAAGCTATCACTACTGCTGAGGGTGCGTGGAGATTAGCAAACGAAGAAACAGAAGACTTCCGTGAATTGATATGGAGTCAATATGCCATCAAGCCGAAGAAAAAGAAAAAGAAGACAGGAGGGTTCACTTACTGATGAATGATCACGACTTATTGATTGAAGTTAATGAACGCACCAAGTCTCTGAAGACCATACTATGCAATCACCTCAAACATCACTTTGTAATCAACATGGTACTTTTAACCGCTATGCTTGGACTGGTAGCGTCCGTAATACTACTAATCCTGGGGAAATAACTTGGCCACTTCTAAAAATTCTTCAGCCATGCCCGTCAAGGAAGCTCCTAGTACGTACAGTCGTACTTCCAATAATTTTTTCATTCCCTCGTCATCGTTGCGTTCAAATTCTTCCGAATAGAAATTACAGTACGCCCTATAACCATTTGGGTGTAGTATCCCCATTCTGAATGCACCTGGTTCTAAATCAGACGAGTGATCGCTGTCCATCATCCAAGTTATTATGTATCCAGGCACCAAGTTTCTTAGCCTTGGCAGGGCGACTTTATCCACCCAATCAGCAAGTGTTTCATTCATTTCATTTCTCCAGATATAAAAGTTGGTCCGCTACCGCAGAACCATTTTATGTGCATACCACGGAATGTGAAGTCATCCAGTGTTCCATTTTTTAATCTCTTTTTAAACTTACGAAAAGACATGTCCTTACAGAATTTTTTACAGCTACCCCATATAACTGGTACAGTTGTATGAAAGTCATGGGCTAGTTGTTCACTGTCTTCGTCACTCAGGTGTAAAGTTTTACTCCGAGTAGCCCTCTCTTTTATTGCCTTTACTCTCAGTCTAGTTATAACTTCACTCATTTCTTTTCTCCAAATAAAAGTTTAGCTATCTTCGGTGGTATGACCTCAACTTCATCCCAGTAGAACTTACCAATGTCTTTTTTCCTGTCAAGCACAGGAAGTTTTTCTTGATCCTGTATGCCAGCAATCACGTTGGCTATTTTTTCTTTTGAGATTATGCCCCACAGCCCATTGTTAAACCAAATCAATGATAGAATTGGCTGCTTGCCAAGCTCACTGAGTGAGAGTTTAAGCTCTTTGCCATTTTTTATGACCTTGCAAAATTGTTCTACTAGCATTATTCACCCCACTGTTCTGCCATTGCATTGGCGATGCCCTGCAAAGTAGTTGATCTCAGCTTTGACCGGTTGGGGCCAGGTGACATTTTGTGTATTCGAGCTTCTCTGCCATCAACGATATTTGTCGGTTTAAGTTCATCTAATCCTATGAGATGGAAACCAGTTGCCTTTGTCTCCCCGTGTCCAAACTGCCAAGGTTGAATGAACTGTGTAGCCCTACTACCTATTATTTTTACAGCGTGCTTGTGCATCCTTGGATTTTCAACAACTATCTTTTTGCATCTTGCTTTGAGAAATTTCTTGAAAAACAGAGCACCACCAACCATTTTTTCCCATCTAACTTGGTTTACGGTTTTATCAGGATTGTATAACCATCTAACGCCACTGTTGCAAAGATAAGTACATGGTGGGAAAGCAATAATCATATCCCATCCGTCATCGAGGTGTTTTAAGGCATCGCCTTGTATGTGTGGCCCTGGCCGCTCAGTCGGCAGTAGGTCGCAGGATATCGCATCATGTCCCTTGGCAATAAACGCGTCCCGTACTATCCCGCTGAATTCACAAGCTATCAGCACTTTCATTACGACCATCATCCGATCCTCCCAATGAACTCCTGGACCCACGCTTCAGTTGTGTAAAGTGTACCCAGTCGTTTTGCGGACTTGAGCTTCACGTTGTCATTAGTGTACCCTTTCCTTCCGTTCCGCACCCAGTTGTAGATAGTTGCTCTACATCTGGAGATTCCGGTCAGCTTTAGTATTAAAGCTTGGACGTCTTCGAGTCTGATTAAGTCTTCATTCTTTGGTTTCATAAAATTTCATCTCCTCATATATTTCTGGATTGTCACCTGCATACAACGGCTTACTCTGATTGCTCTCTGGTCCTATTATGCCGTCACTGACATCGCCCATCCACCACTCCCATGGCACCCTGCTAACCATGTGGCACCGATAGTGATACGTGAACTTATGTGTCTTGATTGCCACATGATAAACTGTACCGTGTCTGGACGTCACCTCCACTATCCATCCCATGTCATGCTCTGGTGGGATACGTCTGAACACGCCTAGCAGTTCAGCCTCGCCTTCCTGCATAGCACGTGCGATAGTGGGGTTCGGTGCATCGCCTTCGAGGAACGCCATTATGTCATTTCTGGTTCTTATGTGGTTCATTGGGTTTCCTTTTCTGTGCTATATATCCAGCACTTCCCTTATAAGCTCCATTGCCTCTGTCAGGGTTTCGATGTTTTCGTCCATCGCTTCCGCAACACCGGACGCGGCTAAGTTCTCAGGCATGTTATCAAGAGCCTCCTGTTCTCCTTCAACTAAAGCCTCAAGCTCCGACCATACATCTTCGAGTTTTTGTCTGCGAGTTCTATTCATTATTTAATCCTCTCCACATTAAGCCATTCTGTGTACACCCAATCCGCTAACTGGACACCTTCGTATATCCTATGCCGCCTGTCTCCCAGCCTGATTCTGGCGGTGGTGGCTGATGGACAAGCTGCCGTAAACCACCTGCCGAACATCTGCTTAACGCTGGGACTACGGCCACTGTTCTTGCACCATTGCTCCCATGCTTCGTAAAGCTGGTCTACTATAACGTAATACTTATCACCCGGAGGTGCTAGCTCACAGCAGTCAGCGATGAATGCTGACACCGGTGTAGTTAACTCTCTGAGTTGCTTAATTAGTGGCCTTGCAGTTCTTGGCATGACAAACCGTTTGGCAAGTCTCAGGTCTTTCAACCCAGTCAGAGCAAAGTTAATCAGCTTCCCAGCTTCAGCTTCTTTCCTCAGCCTGAGCTTGAGTCCAAGGTCTTCCCTACCAACGTAACTGTTACCAAAGTAGAGCACGTTCAATCTGGGTTCCAAGGCATTGGCCTGATCAGGGACATTCGGAAGATCGTTCATTGCTATAGTGAATCTGCATGTGAGGAAGACCTGTGGGAGATAGGGTAAGTACATTCGACGAACCCCAACGGGGTCGTTACCGACCACTTGAAGTATCTTTTCCAACGCTGCCGCAGCTTGTTTCTCATGGGGCACCTTAGCGTCGCCAAGCATAACAGAGAGTTTTCCGATAAGAGGGTGGTACCCAAATTCCGTACACAGGGTCTGGAAAGACGTCGACACGCATTGTTTACTACCAAGCATGGCGGCAAGTGTATTAAGAACGGTTCCTTTTCCTGATCTAGGGCGTCCGGTACAGAGCAGCATCTTCTCATAAGACATGTCAGGCACACAGTTGTATCCGAACCACTGCATGAGTAATTGGATTCTGTCTTCTTCCCCGTCGAAGATTTCATATAGGAATTCCTCCCAAATATCTGAATGAGCGTCTTCATCAAAATCATAAGGTAATATATTATAGCTAAAAAGTGCTGGTGTAGGATCATGAAATCTAATCCTGCCTTGCACGTACTCATTAATATCCAGTATGCCATTCCTGAAAGCCACAAGATCTCTCGGATGGGGACAACCTTTGTCTTTCAACCATACCGGTGGTTCCACACTGATAGTACACCACTTGCTCAGTGCATCAATGATGTCACTGACCTTTGCACGTGTCGGTTCGTAGGGCACTATCTTAATGTCACCCTTTGCAGTTTCTTTGGGATAGGTTTTCCCATTTAGGAAATTATAAATCGTCCCCCTAAATTCTTCCCTGTCACAAATATCATAGTGTCCATCTAAATATTGTAGCCATTGTCCATGATAACATCTTACAGTGGGTAAACCATCGCTGGTCTTTTCTCTCTCAAGCCAGGTCTCTGCAATATCATACGCCACAGAAGTTTTGAGGACGCTGGGATCAGCAGACGAGTCACCATACTCACTTACCCATTCAAGGAAAGCTTGCTGAGTTAACCCAACCTGATTTTTCCATTGACGCAGATCCTCGAACTGCTTCGGCGGTAGTATCTTAGTTACCCTCGGACAAACAGGTGATAACACCAAGTGTGCGGATTCCATACCCTTGATGCCAACACCAGCATCGTTGTCACCTACTACTATTATGTATCGTCCTCGAAGCAAGACCGGTAGACCTGACATACCACCTTCGGCTGACGGCCTACCAACCGCGACAAAGCCCAGGTCCATAGCCGCCGCAGTATCCGACGCACCTTCGATGACGATGATAGGGAGGTGACTTTCGGGTAAGGCACCTTGAGACATGTTGCCGACATTTCCTTCTGGCCTAAGGATATGGAGAAATCCCAAGTCCATTGGCTTGACAGATCCTTTGGAAATATGCACACACACAACGGCTGGCGGGTCTGCGGTATTTCTAGCAGAAACGAGGCATCCATCCTGCTTTCCACAAACTGGACAGGCCAAATCTTCTCCGACCCTTTTCCAGTTATGTTTTCCTGGTTCATATTGTTCTCCCTGATAGCCTGAACAGACCTCATATATTAGACCACGCTTTGAACCTTTGATCATCAGCTTGCCGTCAAGGTGTCTAACGTTTATCCCGACAACTTCACCCTTCTCACGTTCTGGAAATGTGAATGCACGTGGTGCATACGTCGGGTGATAGCCGATGCCCAGTCTGATCAAGGAGTCTGTAGTGACCCCAAGCTCATCGGCTAGGACATCGACCATCGCCTTGTTAACATTCGATGAAAGGATTTTAGCTAAATCAGTGAAGTTTTGCTTCATTGAATTTCCTTAGAATTTGGCTATTTCATCAAGAACTTTTTCTTCAACCTCGAACCACTGTTCTTCTGTCAGAACATCGGGATCATTACCACCACTTACTTTCTTGATGGCTGCAAGCCAAGTATCGCCAAGTTGCTTGTCAGTAACTTTATCCTGCCGTAGTTCAACACAGGTTTCCCACGCAGCTTTCTTGGTACGCTTCTTGTCTCTGAGATCTGGTAGTTCAGTTTCATCCTGCGGTGTTGGCATCGCCGGTGCCTCTGGAGGTGCAAGTGCTGCTGACTTGTCAGTTTTCTTAACCGGACCCTTCTTCTGGGTAGGCTCGACACCCTTTGCATTCACCTTACCAGGGCTGGTCGGTTTGCCCGTAGCAGGTGCCGTCGCCGGTGCAGATTTCGTCATAAACTGTTTGTACCTGGCATCAAGTGCTTTCATTTCATCAGGATTCAGCGTCCTAACAGCACTCCCCGGCGTGGCGTCGTACTCATCTACCCAAGCAACCTGCAATTTGGTGTCATCTTTATAGGTATTCCATTCCATGCGAAACTGAATACCAGTTTCAGACAAGTCCAAGTCATTCAGGCTTGTGAATGACAGGCCGTCCCATCCTGTAATTTTCTTTACCTGTGTGCAAGTAAGGGTCTCACCCTTGCTTCCGAACAGCACCATGTAAGCCATTGCACCGTTCTCTGCTACGTCGGTCCAGTCCACCCATACTTTTTCTTCTACATCCCAGATTTCAGTGGCGATTAATTCGGCCACCCATTGTGGGAACTCATTCGTGGTTACGCTAACCGCGTGGTTAACAATTTTACCACGAAAAGTGTCTGCCCTTTCAACTTGATTCATTTGTTTCTCCTGGTTTAATTTCGGTTTCGGTTATTGTACTTTCTGTACATCCCCACGCCAACAACAATTTTTGTATTTCTTACCACTACCGCAGTGGCACTTTGAATTACGTTGTTTATTCAGACGATGAGACACTAGCTGCTTCTTTGTCTCCTTCGGTATGCACAACATCGCCAACATTCTGAAAAACTTGGCTGGTAGTATCAGGATGTTGAACAGTATCTTTGGCAAGAATCCCAGTACCGCAGAGATGAACAGCAGGATTTTCATCAGCCTGTAGCGTACACGTTCTTCAATAGTCATCTATTCCCCTTTCTTTTCTAAAACTATGTCGATAGCAAGCGTTGATCTGTCCATGAGTGCTAGCCTACCTCTGCTATGCCGTAGCACATCTTCAAGCAAAGCTATACGTTTGTCCTTTGACTCATATGTCGTGTTGTGGATACCTGCTATATCTTGGTACTCTTTAAAAAGATCTGCTAGATCAATTTTAAGCTGTTTGATCTGACCCTTACGGCACAGGTTGCAGACCTGTGGAGGTTTCTGGTAAAATAAGCATTTGCTACAGTCCACAATTTGATTCTTCTGGTGTTCCAGTGGATTCCTTTTCTTCACACGGTTCCATTCTTCCTCTAGTACTTCATAGAGGTCAGAACGCCTACTCTCGTAGTGCTCCATGTACATTTCTTCCTGAAGTTTTTGTCTGTACGTCTCCGCAGGATTAGCCATCATTTATCCTCGCCAAAAACATATTCCCACACACTGTCGTCTTTGTCATCTTGGAAAGACACTACTGGCTCATGTACTGTACGTGACTTAGCACGGAAGTGTGGTTCTGGTTGAGTGAAAACAGCCCTGGTAGTGGTTCCCTGAATCTTCCTGTCCTTGCCAACCTGCGTATCATAGTAAGCTATACGCAGTATGTGGTCTGCCCACTCACAGTACAGTGCCTCTATACTCCAAGTCTTGTCGACATGCAGTCTCGGTCCATGGCGTAAGAAATCTTCACCACCTGGATTTGGGATGTTGTTGTTGATGCCCTGGCAGATTATAATAACATTCTTACCAGACCTTACAAGTGCATCACAGTCCTGAAGTATTAACTTCATTACATTGTAGAGGTGCTTATAGCCTTTGTTGTAGCCATAGCCCATAATGTTCTTAACCTTGGCACCCTTCTCGGTAGTTATGGTCTCCACTACGTGTACCTCTGCCCAGTCTTCTAGGATGGTAGCAGTATCTATCACAGCAGTATCAAAGTCTGAATAGAGGTCATGCTGCTGTAAAGCTGAACGGACATCAGCGAAAGTATCGACGCCAGGTATCCTTTTCAAGTGGGAACCGTCTGGATTTAGGATTTTATTTCCACCGTCGTCGCACCCTATGAATACAGCCCGTGGTGCCAGTCGTGCCAGTGAAGTTTTACCCACACCAGTATCACCATAGATTAAAATTTGTTCTCCGCGTTTATCATCCCATGTTTCCACTGTGAACTTCTTCTTGGGTGCAGCTTTCTCAGCAACCGGTGGAGGTGGCATCTTAGTAGTTGCTGGTCCTCTGGGCTTACCAGGCATCGCCGGTGGCCCTTTACCCGTTTGTTTTGGCTTTGTTATTGCCATTTTTGGCCTCCTCCAGAACTTTCAACTTTTTCAGCATGATTTTTTCTTTAGCGGTAAGCTCTGATACAGACTTGAAGATTTCAAGGCCACATCTGCACTTAAAAATGAAGATGTTGCCATAAAAGCTGCATGCACATCGGTCAAACCAGAGTGCGTGTCCTACAACACCACATTTAACCTGCCTCTGCAGCCTTTCCATTTGGCGATTATCTTCGTGGGCTTGTGCTTCAAATCCATCCATTCTTTTTTCAAGCTTTGCCAACTCTGTCTCTTTCTTCTTTTTCTTTTTGGTCATCTTTTTCTCCTTTAATGGTGGTAAGAATTTTGTATTTCTTTGAGCACGCCTAAATGCTCTTAACATCTGTTCGTCTACCGGTTTTGCAAACTCGTCATAGTAAGTAGCAAATTTTCTATTCATTCTTCTCGTCCTGTAATTCTTGTGCCCACTTAGTTAGTTTGAATCCATCCTGCAAGTCACTTGGGTCCATCTCTATGTTGTTGTAACAGTACGGAATGTACGGACATTTAAATGTTGCTTCACACGCTTTTTCATCATGCCAGAATGCACCAATGCTGTCGATGAACCTGAGTGACTTGTAAATTCCGTAGAGTTCTTTCTCGAATCTCTGGAAGTCAAGTTCTGTCCGTGCAAGTTCCTTACGGGCGAAATAGAAATCAGGACGTTCCCCAATGTCTGCCAGCAGTCGAGCACCGAACATCTCAGGTGTTTCCCTGATAGCGAAGGTGCCTTCTTTCTTACCAGGTTCGCACTCTGCTGGTTCGCCATTGACATACAAGCCACCAGGATCAGCATCAGTGTTTACATTATCACTTACTTCAAACACCTCGTCCATATAAACGCCATCTTCCACGAACTGCTTACTCTCACCTTGGGTGAGTTTCTTGGGCCTGATTCCAGGCTTGTGCCACACATCGTATCGCACACCAGTGATCAGCGGATCTGTAGGCTTGATGCCATACTTCTCCAGATCTCCGTTAAGTTGTAGTATGCGTGCAGCGTATGGATAGAGCGTGGTCTGCGTATCGAGATTCAGGTGACTCCAGAGTGTGGAGTCCTCATCGAGTGCATCACTCGTAGACTTGTGCTCGTCGATGTAGAGCAGACCTTCTGGACTTCGCACTATCTTGTCGATTTTACCATCCATTGTAACATTAGGAAGTGCTCTGCCAGTTTCCGGGTTACGCACTGGTAAGCTGAAATGTATCTCCTCTGCCACCACTTCGTACTTATCGGCGACATACCTCCAGTTATACCCGGCGATACTGTAGAGTAAGATAGCACGTTCTGTGAGCCATTCTTCTCGCGTCTTGTAGACCGGCACATGCTCGTAAGCTTGATTGAGATGCATCACAACAGCGTCCATCATCTCCTTACACATTATGTCAGTGCCAGAGCATAGTGGACAGTCGGGATTCTTTTGTCCCTTAGCAGCACACTCCGGGCATACAGTATCAGGTTTCATTCCCAGTATTTCAAGGCATCGGTGCCACCCCGTACCCATACGAAGTGCGTCAGAGTCCTTGTCCTGGATGATACCAAGCACGTACTTCGCGTAGCATCTGAAAGCACACGCTTTGAAGCATGAGATGAGTGAAGCAGACATTTTCCATGTTTTCTTGCTCATATTTTCATCTCCTTTGTAATAAGGTCTTCAACCTTCCTCATGCACTTGGGGCAGAAATCAAACCGGATTCCATCTGGCCATGAAGGATGGCAGCTATCATAAACGCTCATCAGCAGCGTGCCACATTCGTGAGCCGTTCGCTCGTAAGTTTTCTTGCATCCGTCGCATTTTTTAAATGTCATACCAATCCTTTCATATAGTGTTCAAGTTCTGGCAGGCCATGCACCACTAAGTACACACCACCAGTGTCTATAACTTTGGCCATGCGTTCTTGCTGACCCTCAAATAACCGTCCACCGCTACCTCTCTTTGTTTCTATCTCAAAATGCTGACCACCTGGAAGTATGCCTATGATGTCACCAGCATCTTTGATGCCGTAGGTTGCCCATTGTCCGCGTTCATTCTGGAACGTGCCAGCGTCGTGACGATTAGCCATGATGTGACGTATCTTGAACCAGTTCAGACAGTCCTTCAAGACTCTAGCTTCAAGTAGAAAAGGTGCCACTTCAACAACCGGATGCGTAGCTATGCTACCGTCTATAGCTCTTAATCTTTTCACAGTTCTGCCTTCCTTAATGCACTTGAAAGCATCAAACCAGTCTTGTTTTTTCTGGGCTATGGTGCGTTTCTTAGCCATTACCTAGTCTCCAGCCTGGTTTGTTGTGCTGTGACTCTATTATCTTGCCACACTTTACGCATTCATACTTTGCTGCATAGCGACCAGCTTCATTGTCAGACTGGTATGACTTCATTTTCAATCTGCCATAGCATCCATTAGCTAGTATGTGAGCTAACGATGCATTCCCCAACATTCTTTCAGACGGATCTAATTTCATTTTATGCCTTGGTTGCATTACTTGGTTTTCTCCATCTTGCCTTTACCAGACAAAAACTTGGCTAACAGATAATGCCGGCCACAAAATTGGCAGGTCACACGGTCACCCCCAATGCCTCTAACCCGCTTACCATGACCGCAAGGTAACTTTTGACCAAAAAATCTTATTATTAGTGGCTTAAACACGACTCTCTCCTAAAATGTGGGTGAGTAGCCCCGACATTCCTCATTACTGTCGGTTACATATAACTTCCTATGACAATGCGGACATAAGTACCTATTGACACCGTCAGGTAACTTTGACCAAATCAAGAGTAAACCACAATCACCGCAGATTACCTCGAAGCAAGCAGGTTTACTATACTTCTTATGTCTCACTCGAACCCAACTCATCTATTCCCCTATTTCTTATAAACACTACTGATACATCCCTCCACCGCTAATGGCAGACCTTCTGCCCAGTCTGGTTTGCTGCACATGATGTCACCCACAGCGTCTAACTTCAACACAGCAAATTCTTTGGGCACTAGATTCACTATCTCATCAAAGCAATGAAACACTACTGGTAGCCCAGCTTTTTCACTTTCCATAATCCAGAACATAAGCAAATCCCTTGCAATTGCTTGTATTACGTTCTCCGTGATGGAACCACCCCATAAATTGCCATGGTGCCAGGTTATAGTATCCCGTGAGCCAAGCTTACAGTGACGATAGTAGAGAATCCTACCGGACGGAAGCTGGAGGTTCACAGTGCCGTTGTCGTTCCAGAAAGTCAGAATCAACGGTTCTGGAAGAATGTTCGGTAGGTTGTACACGGCTGTTTCATGTGGGTACTTAATCACCCATCTGAAGGCTTTCTCTACCTTCTTCCAGAACTCAGGAATCTTACTGTATTTTATGCGATAAGTTTTTATCAATCTCTCAATGAACGCAAAATCGTACTCACCCGATTCAAACATCGGCCTAAGACTCTCATTTGACATGCACCTCTGAAAGAACTTTGCAGCAGCCATCCCATAACCACATCCAAGGATTCCATCTTTGCCAAAGCCATATTTAACAGCCAATGCTTGACCTTCTGGCGTTTTCTTTTCCTCATCAGTGGGCTTCCAAACCTTCTCATTGAAAAGAACAGATGCAAGCGTGCAATATGGACTTTTTCCTTCGGCAAAATCTTTTATGAGGTCATCCTGTCCTGCTATCCAGGCCAGCAGTCTTGCTTCTATCTGTTCTGAGTCAGTGATCAGCATGACTTTATCTTCTGGTGCTTCTATCAGTCCACGAACTTGACCAATCAATACATGGTTGGCTTTACCGGCACGGCCACGACCACCGAGATTCTTGAGGTTGATGCCCTCACCGCCTGAATCGCGGCCAGTATGTGACCCATAGTAATGGAATGGAACACGGAGAAGTCCATCAGAGCATTGTGACTGCTTGATGAGGCTTCTGATTCGCTTGATGTGGTTAGGCCATGATTTAACTGCTTCGCGTGCCTTGCACAAGTTCCTAACCTCGTCACTTGGGTGTGCGTGTAAATCCTGGAACCCAACATCATCCCTTGCAAAAGCTGGAACTGACACTACTGCCGGTTGTGGAAGCCAAGGTCCAAACACCTGATTGTCCAATTCCAGCATAGCTATCATGTTCTTACCTGGCTTGCCAACTTTGGTCGGAATGTGTTCGCCTTCTGGCAGAGCTTTCATCAGCAGTTCTGCAAAGCTAATGGTGCCACCTATCTCTTTTTTGGTCTTACCAGTAGGTGCAATTATATCAGCCAGGATCTCACTCATGTTCATATCTAACTCTATGGCCTTAAAGCAATTGAGTACGAGCTTCGGCTTAAGGTATAAATTTAGATTATGCCGTGTCAACGGAAGTTCAATCTCAGGGGTGGACATCAGTGGTAAGAGTTTTTTGAACAGGATAGACTCAAGCTCCACGTCTCTGTTGCAATAGTGTTCGAGAGCTTCTTTCTGTTCTGGTGTCATATCTTTCCAATGTAGTCCCTTGAACTGCATGGTATTGCCCTTTGGATCTAGTCCGAACAACTTGGCCAGATCCTTCAAACGATGAGATATGCGAGAGTCATAGTGTCTGGCCAAGTCATCTATATCGACTATAAAAGGAGGCAGAATTTTAAATCGCTCAGTTAAAACAGTGATGTCAAACTTAGCATTTTTTACGACCAGTGTGACGTTCTCGAAGTTCTTGCCGTAGCGTTTCTGTAGAGCCTCTATCATCTTGATGGGAAACGGTACGAAGCTGGGGCAGAAGCCCGGAGAACTGGCAACACCAACACCAGTGAACTCGAACCGTTCATCCGTCACGTACTCTATTGTGCTCATCTTCGTGATGCTATAGTCAGAGTCAAAATAGCTCTCGAAGTCGATCACCTCGACATCGGTTGGCCAACCAACTTTCTTCAAGATTTCTTCGTATGGTTCCAAGCTATCTCCTATTGATCCGAGTTGGCAAGAGTCCAATTAGTCTTCGTGCCATCGAAGGGACATAGTGTAGGCGGCATGCTGTCTTCAATCTCCGCTTCAGACACCAATAAACATTTTGCAATGCTACAGTCGATACATTCGTATTTCAGTTTTTCCTTAGGCATCAGTCCTTCCTTTCTGGAGTTTCTGTTAAGTGGTAGAACTCCATAGTGTAAATGCCACTAGGAAGTTTCATGTATCCTTTCTTAGCTGAGTTTTCAAGCACTAGATTACTAATAAACAGGGTTGTGGAAGATGTAATAAGGATTGCAACAAAATAACCTAGCCAAAAGCTTCTTGAATCCATCAGGTTTTCCTTTCTGGTGGTCCAAACTTCACTGGGCCTCCGAATGGTGAAACTAAACGGTACCCGACGAACTTCTCTCCCTCCATCTTACAAGCATCTAGCCCACTAGAAGCTATGAGTTCAATTTCACACAGTCTTGAGACGACATCCTTCACCGGACGATGCTTCTGTGCATACTGCCAGAAGTCTACGACAAACCTGGCAACGAGACACACAACACACTGGTGCTTCTCCGGTGTGAGTGATAGCCCACTGTCACGGAACACCGGCAGCTTGCCAAGATCGTGGGTAGTGTCCTGCAAGGCATCACGGAACTTCTGTATAGCTTCTTTGTAGTGGCCATTCTGATGTAGCTTCTTCAGTGCTGGAACTGCTGCATTGAATCGTTCTACGATTGCTTTCTGCTCCCGATAAAATTTAGTATTGCCAAATCCGCTTTGTACCATTATTTTATTCTCCGATTCCAAGCCCGAACAGCCCACGTTTTGTAACTATAAATATCGGTTTTAACTTTACATTTACACTCAACTTCCCACCATACAAAAGTGGGTGATTGATTTACTGGCCCAAAACTCCCGGCTTCTTGTAGCCTTGCCTTGCGACCACAAAATGGGCACGGTCTTAATTTATATTCTTTTGCTTTCATTGTTTCTTCTCCCTACGTCTTATTTCCTGTAGTCGTGTATTGAACTCGTCGATGGTCATGGTATCACTGTAAGCGTATTCCCATCTGAGAGCTTCCTCGGCTTTACTTACTGTACAAGCACGTCGCCATTGGCCTTTGATGCTCATTTTAGCCTCTGAGCTTCTTCCCATATCGCATGGCATCTGTGACAGTCAGAAGTAGGTTTTCGTTTTGCCTTATAGTTACGGTGCTTGGGACAAGCTCGATGGTTCCAGCAACTGATCGCTTCTACCTCGGTGTCGCAGATAGCTCCACTTGCGTCACATTCTTGACAGTCTATTGCAACATAGTCACCCTGTCCCCTGTCAACGTAAGGCCTCCCGCCACAAAATGGGCACGGCTTAAGTTTCTCATTCATCTTAAATCTCGTTTCTTAAATCTGCTCTTATGATATTTTTCTTTTACCCCACAGGGCATGATAAAGTGTTGCGGGACGCCGTCCAACACTACAGCGGCAGACAGCATTGGTCTTTTTCTTTCGTTTTTACCATAGGCAAAATTCCAAGCGTCTACGTCAATCAAACAGCCTGTGTCCATTCCAAACGTTCTGCGTAGAGGATTTGAAATCCACTTAATCCCCGATGCTGAGTGACAATGACCTATCACGGTAGACATCAGCATGTCTTTCATCACATTAAAAGCTGGGTTGATACCAGAGCGTCCAGTGCCGTGCCAATAGTAAACGTCATCAATGATAAAATCATTCGCCCATACCCAGTCAGGTGTGTTCCACACATCAGCATAATTTCTTAGGTACTGAGGTGGAATGTTTACTGACTCAGCTAACCGGATAACTCTAATGTCATGGTTTCCCAGGCACACTTTCATTTTTGGAAAAGTCCGTCGCCATTTCTGAATGGCTCGTTTTGCTAAGTGGTATTCATCCAACACTCCGGGACATTGTGGGTTATTCGCATGGAAAGAAATGGCTTGCATGTCAACAATGTCACCAATGGACACCACCTCATCGCATTTGTGTTTCCTGTGCAAGTCTCGACAAAATGGCAAAGCTCCGGGGTGTGTTACTGGGTTGTGCAAATCCGGGATTACTAATACTCTACTCATTCTTATCTCCGTTCTAATAACATCAACACAATCATCAGCAGCATGATACCTACCATGTCCGTGATGAGATCAGCCATTGTGATCCTCTTTGTAGAAGCTTCCATCCTCATTGAGCAGGAACATGTTCTGATCAGCACGATCCCAGTTGATGTACTTCCTGCCTTCTGTTACCAGCCACGCTTCACCGGGTTTGGGTATGCTACTGTATCGCTTTTGGCACTCAGCCAAGCTGATTTCATACCTGTCTCGATGTGCCTCATCACCGAGCCATGAAATGTCGCTTCCATACAGACTGTCGCCCTCCTGACCAGCGTAAACGTATATTTCTCCCAGTTCCTCATGGAATAGTTTAACGGCAGGGCAAAAATAGTGACATCCCACTACCTTAACTATGCCGGTTTTCGCTGGTATGACGTGAACCAAACTATCGAAGCTTGCCCTACATACATACACTGGTTCAAACATATTTATCCCCTTAAAATAAAATGTACTAACCATTTGACTACTCTTTCTATCTCATTCTCGTTGAAAACCATGACAGGTGTACTGGTCTTGATAGCGTGGTCGTGTTCGATCTTGCGTCCACCCTGAAGCTCATCATCAGTGGGCACATAGACTATGACCGCTTCGCAGCCGCCGATAATCGTACAGTCAACATCAAGAATCTGATCTACTGTCATATAGCTCTTTTGATACGCTATCGAAACAAACTCCTCGTTGCTACCGGGGATGTATAATTCCAATGATGGTATCTGCATTGAGATGTGTTCACCCAACGCTATGGCAATATCGCAGCACGCCTTCTGCTCTGTGTGCGTGGCCGCGTTACCCTTCTTCCCGCGAATTGAGTGACTGAGATATACCTTCATAATCAATTCCTCCCGTCAAGTACTGGTTGCGTTCCTGTGCCTTTACAATCCAGGCAATTCTTACCAACGTTCTCCTCGCCAGTTCCATCACACCGGCCACACGTCACCGTTTTGTTCTTTGGCGGTGGTGGCATCTTTCCTGTGCCTTTGCAATGGGTACACTTGTAGTGAGTGTGAGTGTGGACACCGATGTACTCACCAGTACCACTACAGTTCGGGCACATGTACGGTTCTTGTAATTCTTTCAGCCTACACTCCGTCATATCATCAAGGTTAGCAGGTAGTTGACCACGTTCAATCCGCAGCTTGGTTGCAAGGTAGACGATGGCGTTCCAAACCATGGCCCGGCCATGCGGTTCGTCTATCATGCCAAGTTTCAATTGCTGCAAGTGACGTTCAAGTGAGTTCAAGAGTTCACTGAGTGGTATTCCCTTCTCCCAGTTCCTTGCACCGTGTACATCAGCACCCTTCTCAAAATGTATAGCAACATCTATAATAGCGTCACCCGGAACAAGCACCGGCGTGCCTTTTCCAGCAGCAGCTTGTTTCTTAGCTCCGGTTGAAAATGTTCGTTTCTCTCCGGGTTCTTTTTTGATTTCATCACTTGCCATCATGTTCTCCATTTCCCTCATAAAGATGGACGAGCACCTACCAGACTCTTTATAAGGTAGTTAATTTTTAGTCGTGATGCTCGTCCTTCTATTAGTATGTAAACTTAACATCACCGTCCATGTGTTCCCTGTAGGGCACTGTCTTGACCGGGCTGTTAAATGAAACCCCTTTTCGTCTCATCTGTGACACAATCCGTTCAACAGTTCTAATCGATATATCCATCATATCCGCTATAGCCTGATGAGTGCTACCATGGCCAACTATCTGCGTATAGATCAGATCCTGCCGCGAGTTCAGTATCGGAAACAATTCCGGGTGCTCCTTCTCGATCTTCTTCAGGATACGTGAGATATTGCTCTGAGTCAAGCCAGCACGCTCGGCAGCTTCAACCTGAGTTAGCCCCTCGAAGTCGTGGTGAACCAACCTGTAGATCTGTTCTTCCTGTTCGGTCATGTAGCGTTTCTCAGGCACTGTGATCTTTCTTAGCATAGCGTCCACTCGGAAAGAGTAGGGCTAAGTTGTGATCTACCCTTGTCCATTTGATCTCGATTTTGGTTTCTTCCACAAGCCACGCTTCACCTACACCAGGAATGTCGCCGTACTTCTCTTTGCACTTAGCAATGTCACCATCGCTTGCAAGAGAGTAACGTTTAACGCTTCGCCATCCCACACCGCCGCCATAGTTGCCATCCCTGTCCTTAGTAGCGGGAGCAAACCAATGGCATCCATCCAGCTTCACTATTCCTATCTCGGCAGGGATAGCAAACACTAAAGCTGCCATAGCATGAGTACCCTGTACCAGATACATTGGTTCAAACATAATTATCCCCTTGAATAAAACCTTCTTCCGTATTCATACACCACTACACTACTTTTATGCAGCTTAGACTGGAAAATCTGGAAAAAATAGAAAAATTATTGTGGCTTTTGGTTATTCTGTCATCTCGATGTCACTCACCTTGACGCCCACTCCACTTGCGAAGCTCTCAATATCATCAGCAAAAAGCGACGATATTCCCACAGTCTATGTGGCTTTGGGCGTTATCTGCTGCGTCCTCGACGTCAGGATATTCTACACCATACCACTTTGTCATTTTGATAAACATGAACATCTCAATTCCTTTCAATTTACTGTAGCTCCTTAAAGGTTACACCGATTGTAGGGTGTCTGCGGACTGAACCGATTATAGCGTGCCTGATCTTGAAGTTCAGATCATCAAACACTTCTTTGCTCACCCGCCGACAATCCCAACCGGGACGATATTCCTTCACCATTGCTAAGATGAACGCTTTGCAATGGGCACGATTGATCAGGTCATTCGCTGGCATACTCTGTCCTTTCATTAAACTTAAAAATCAATGTCGTCGACCACCATTACCTTGTCTTCAAATTTTTCATCAGCATACTCAAAAACAGTCTGGTGCTTAAGCTCCGCTACTATCTTTACATCATGTAGCATAATCACGTCAAATCCGTTACGCTTAAGCATAGCTAATTCCTGCGGTGAGAACCACCTACATAGCTGATTCATGTCTCTGAACCCACAGCGAAAGTTACCGTGCCATTTGCTCATCCCTTCACGCTGGGGTTTGGGGTGGGTGTCCGCATTGACGTGCTCGGCTGCCATGTTCTCCACCTCATGTATTATAGGGAGGTACCTATACGGGCCTTCACCCGCACTATTTTGTACTCGTATCACTGTAGCCATTGTCACCCCCTTCAGGGATTAACCACCGGATCAATCTCGGCGTCAATTGTATCCCAGCTTATGCCAATTGCCGCGTCCTTGTGACGGTTAACTGACATCAACACCTCTTTAGCCTGGCCGATTGAGATGGGTATTCTAATACTTCTTGCCCTATCCAATATGTCGTCCACGCTCCAAAGTGAGTACGCGATCACGTCGTCATGCTGGTAATTATTCCTCAAGTGTCTGATTAGTTCTTCCACTGTCATATTTTCCCCTTTCAGTTTAACCAGTTATAGGTGCATCGATAACACCAGCTTCAATCAATGCTTTTGCCGTTCTGCCGAACCAGCCCTGAAGTGTCCACGCCAGCCCAGTGTCCACAAGGTGTTGCCATGCTTCGGTCTGCTGTTCTTCACTGGCACCTTCACCTTCACAAAATCCTTCCGCTATTGCTACCGCCTCAAAATCAGTCATTTTATATCCTTTTCAATTAACATCCTCACATTATACCAAAACTCGTCGTCGACGTCAAGACAATTCTCAAAAATTTATTTTAGCTGCGTACATATACCTTCACACGCGAGTTAACCCTTTGATCTACGTCATTGAAGAACGCTGTCAATAGCTCATCGTAAGCATACGCCCTGTCAAAACCACAGGCCGTCATAAATTTTTCTCTGTCAAAATTAGTAAAATTAGCCTCAAGCCAGTCCGTAATGTCCACTGTCAGCCATTGATCAGCCTTGGACTCCAGCATTTTTGCCAGTTCCTCGTATTGCTTTTTGGTCATTGTAATTCTCCAATCGCTTGTTTAAAATTCCTCATCGTGAGCCGATCAAAGCTGTTATGCTCTGACCACCTGCCGTTAATTGAGACTATAATTTTACTGTAGTCATTCTTGCGTATGATCCTGCCAATGGCCAGAAGCTGCTCATCGGTTAGATCACCATAGCTTTCACAGCATAACAGATCAGGCACCGACTTGACGCGGGTACCACCAGCTTTAAGATACGCCGTCATTGTAGTGCTGGCATTGAAGTAAGCTTCCACGTGCGTATAATAGCCAGTACTACTCACATCGCCATCAGTGCTTATCAGCAGTGCAGCGGTGTTATAGTCGTGATCTACGCCGTACTCTATCTTGATTTTATCTTGTGCTGTGATCATACCTTTGTGTACTCCGTGATAAAAACTTGAAACTGTCCGCTTGCTGTCAGGGCGTAATATCGCCCTGCTGTTATTTTCTTTTTTGAATTGATCTATTGTCAACGCTGCTTCACCTTCTGCACCAAACCCACTATTATCAACAAAAAACTCAGCGGTTTCAGTGTACCCATCTGGAATATCCTTGTCATTGTAATTGGGTATCTTGCTACAATCTATGTGCCCATGTTTTTCTGCTCTTAATAACATAATTTTCCCTTCTGGTTAATTATTACCCCTGTACATAGTGTTCGTCCTGCATTGCTCTTGCAACCTCATAGCCGATGTAGCTTGCGCGCTCTGTACTGATTTGCATACCTGCTGCGAGTACTGACTTTTGTAGCCATCTGATCGCTTCTTTTCTAACAGCATTACCAGCACCAACAAAACTCATCAATGACTCATTGTCTGTACTCATAATGTCAATCCTGACTGTTATCCTGTTGGTACTGTGTGCTCCAGAATGCTCCCGCTTTACTATCCTGTTAACCACAACATACACCCCAGTGCTGTCTGGAATATATTCGCTGTCTTTACATTGTTTTAGTTCCCAACTCATTCTATCTCCCTTCAATTAAACCCATTGCATATAGTATACCATAATCACGTTGCTGTGTCAAGTAAAATCTTTTTTAGTTCTTACCGATAAGCCGGTGTGCGTAACGGCTTATCAGTCAAAACTACTCTGCGGCTGTTATAGCTTTTGTTAGTGTCCGGCGAAACGCGTCAATATCGTCAGCTTGCCAACAGCTATCAGGCTCAGGTAGGCTGATTATAAACTTGAGACCATCTTTGCAGGCGTCAAGCAATACCGAACGCGAACCCACAAGCTGTTCTATGTAACAAGCTTGACACATGCCGTCACAATCAGCGATTATCGCATACGCTACAGAAGTTTGACATTTTTCACACAACACGTAGTCATTCAGCCCTGCTGTTTCAATTTTCTCATCCATCTCATTTCCCTTCTGTTTAACACAGTGCTACATAGCACCAAAACGTTAACCATACTACCTGCTTGATCTGTTTATAGTTCATGATCTATTCTCCAAACTTAACCTATCAATCCAAACTCCATCAAGTCGAGCGTGTCATATATGGGCTTCTGTTGACAGTCAGCGTAGTCTATAACCGGAAAATGCTCATTGCATCGACGGGAAAAATGCTTCTGTATCTCCATTGCCCGTGTGTAACTCATTGCTTTACTTCTCATGTCCTTAATGATTACGCAGTATCTTATCCATTTTACGGGCGTTCGACAGTCTCTGTATTCATGTCTCATCTTACATCCCTTCAATTAAACTCTGATTATCCGTTCAATTTAACCGTGAATCAGGATTACATTGCAGGTGGGATTTAATGCTTTAATCTGCTGCAACACATGCTCAGCGTCAGCGTCAGCAGTGAAGGCGGTTGGTATGTCCATACACCCAAATACTTCCAAATGCTCTTTACGTCTTGACATCCAGCGCTGACTTGTTTTGTATAATCCTATAGTCTCCATCCTATCTCCAATCGCTTTAACTCTATTAACTTGTCAATTAGCACTGTCCATATTATAACAAGTCTATTCCATGAAGTCAAGCTAATTCTGAAATACATTCACCGGATAACTGCCAACAGCTATCCAGTGAGCATATCAGTCAAGATAAAACAGCTTTGATAAAATCAGGATTGTCCTTGATAAAATCCATAGCTGTCGAGACTGTCCTGTTTTTAAGGTGGTCGAATGCGTCAGGTGCGTCTATAATCCTTTGTCTCATAATACTGTTGCTGCAATAGTGGTCTTTTACCACAAAACAAATAGGACAGAAGTACCATTTTGAACCGAGGTCGTCGCATCTCTCCCATGCTCGCTTCACTGTTTTTGATTGTTTGCAGTCAAGTTGATAGCCTTCGCCATCTGTTGATACCAATAGAACTTGATACATTTTATCTCCAATCTTAGTTTAACTGTATTTGATTGTGAATGATCTACTGTCTACAGTATAACAAGTGCATGATCCAATGTCAAGTCTTTTATTCACTTCGTTCAAAATGCAGTATAACTACTCAAACATCCATGTTAATTCTATAGACGTGTCCAGTCCACTATAGATATTGCTATGGACAGCTAATCCCTTGTGAGACAAGCAATTACGTCAATATCGCTGTTTGCTGTCCATAGCAGGATAATTGTGCTGTGGACAGGTCTTGTATCTGTAACATACTGTCAGTACTGGGGTTATGGCGGTCGATGAGTGAGTGTCCATAGCAGTCATAGCATTTTCTTAACCTGGTTATAGGTTTATTTATAGTTATCGAGAGAATAGAGTAACGATTATTTTTTTATTTATTTACCTATAGAGAGGTTGGGGATTTGCTATGGTTGCTATGGACAGTGGATAGCCTGCGTTTGTAATCCCTTGTGCAGTCAGTACTTATGGATTGTGGATATGTCCACAGCAAAACTAATTTGCTATGGACATGCTATGGACAGTAGAGGGCAGATTGTCTGTAAGTCGTTGATTGACTTGATGTTACGACTATATGCTTGCTATGGACAGCAGCCCCCGACACGCCGATATTCAACCATATATGCACCTGATCTGCGGCAATGGGGCTGCTGATCCAAGCTATCAGTGCCTATGTATGATAAGCTGACTTCATAATCCCTTGTCCTGTATCTAATTATGTTAGACCCCACCCGTACTACCCTTGGTTATCGGACGTTGCAGGTCGAGATTCACCTCTCTTGGAACCCACAGATATATAAAAATCTGCTACTTGGACAATATGGACAATTTAGACATGTGTGCAAGCACCGGGGGATACACATGTCGTGAAGATCCACGCATTTACAGACAGGTTTCACGGTTTAGTCTGGCACTCTGTAAAAAATATAAAATATATTTCAGATTTATCTCCAGAATGTGCATATAAGTAGTGTACCGGGCGGTATATATAGAGAGAGGTACTTTTATGCGTGGAATATGCATTTAGGGGGAAAAAATGGCCGACAAGAAACACAGTTCCATGCTAGATAGCCTCAGTTTTGTACCTAGAGACAAGACCGTGTGCATAATGGAGGATGGCGAACTGGTATTTGGGGCAAATCCAGACACTATAATTGAGACCTTTAACAGGTTCGACGATTTAGAAAAATACGTTTTGGGGATAAATAATGGATGAGAAACGACAGACCTGTCCCAAATGCAGGGTAACGCGGTTTGGTAACGCGGAATACTGTGTTTGTGGGCATAGGTGGCTGGTGGCCATACCACCGTGGCTGGCAGATAAGCCTGTCAATTATGGGAAGCTGTATGAGAGCTTGTTTGGTCACTTTGACATAGGTGTAGACCGGGGAAAAGATGAAGGAAGTAAAGTAGTTCTTTAATTAAGGGGATAAATAATGAGTGAAGACCAAGCAGACAGGGAAATGACACTAACAGAAAGAATCCACCTCGCCGGGGAACGGTTGACAGCGACTGATGAGAAAGACATCATGCGGCTATCAGCCGTTATCAGCGACCTGACATCCGTTATTCACGATGTGGTAGCAGGAATCGTTGAGGAAAACGTGAAAGTGCCTTACGATGAGAATGGTTGTCGCATAGACGAAGTTCTTTGACAAGTTAATATATGGGACCGAGAGATTGACTAGTCATCTTACCCTCTCGGTTCCAAGATATGAAGGGGATAAGAGATGAAGCTAATAGATATAAACAAATTGAATATAACTGGTGGTTTTGAGGACTTTATAAAGTCCCTGCGAGATGCAGTGCAATCTATAGTAGATAAGAACAGAACTGAGTTGCTGAACGATGACGTGCCCGTCACTATAGAATTGTCGGGGAGTCCTAAGATTACTTACGGCGAAACTCCAGAGCCACAGGAAACTTACACTTTGGTGGCCACTATTAAGTTTGAGCATTCTCCAGGTTTTGACATTTATAAAGATGAGTTTGAGAACTTGCGGGGCCATAGGTCAGGGTTAGATAGTCTTGTCAATGTTAGGCTAATGGACAGTCTGTTTTTCATCGAGAACGTTCGAGAGTCAGGACTCCAGACTCTGAAACGATTTGTTCCTGACTGGAAGACACCCGATTGTTATGAAAATTAAGGGGATAGCTAATGGGCAAAAAACTAGATGACATAGAAGAAGCTAATGCATATATAAGGTCTCTGGTTGATGAAGATTTGATACGCTTTTCTGGTTTGAAGTTTGAGCGTGGCGTACCTCTGGTTAGTATATGCCTACAGTCAGAATTAGCTGGGTGGCATACGTTGAAGGACATTGAAACAGAAACTCTTAACAACGAGGCACTACTGAAAGACGGAGTGGTGAATGCTTTGAGGCAACTTGGAAAAAATGTTTTGGAGTACGCTGGAAAATTATGATGTGTGAGACACGTGAAGGGGATAACATGTATAATGTAGAAGCTGTAGTATATGAAGATCCTAAGAAAGCGTTGCAATGTGTGCTCGACGAGGTGTTCGATGGAGAGGGTCCGATGGTGGAGGAAGACGAAGCCGTTATGACACTCGCTGCCGTTGCACATTACGCCATGAACATTACGTTTGACAGACGCGACATAATGGAGCATCAGGTCAATGGCACATTGGAAGTGTGGGTCAAGGCTGAAGTCAGCAAAGCACTGATGTCACTGGCTGAACTTATTTTGACTAAGGTGAAGGAACTGAATGGTTAAGGTTCTCACCCATACATTTCATGGGCGTAAGTACAAAATTGTCATAAGTAGGGAAGATGGCAACACTGATGTTTACGCCCTAAATGAACGGTTTCTATCTATCTATGCAGACATGGCAACGCAGAACGGACTCATAACGGCTATCCATGAGGCCTTGCACGCCGAAAACTGGGCGGCTACTGAGAAAGTGGTGGAACGGGTGTCGTCTGAAATAGGTAGATTCCTCTGGCGTTTGGGCTATCGAATTAAGGAGTAAGAATGAAAACGTTTAAGGTCTGTAGCAAGTGCAAAGAGAAAAAGCACTTTAGTGAGTTTTATACCGACAAGCGTAACAAAGACGGCTTACGAGCATGGTGCAAGCCATGTGCTTATCTTGCCGACAAAGCATACCAGCAAACAGAACGCGGGAAAGCAAAGCGAAGAAGTGTACAGACGCGTTTCAATCAATCTGATCATGGGAAAAACGCTCAGAGAGTTTATTCGTTCAAGAGAAAATATGGTCTTACCGCCGCTCAGCACTTGCAGATGTACAATGACCAGGGTGGCTGTTGTGCGATTTGCAAAAGCCCAGTTTTATATTTAAAAGTTCACACTGATCACGATCACAAGACTGGAAAGGTTCGTGGCCTGTTGTGCGTAAGTTGCAACGTGGGAATGCACTATGTGGATAAGGTAGGCTTTCTTAAGTTAGCACTAGAGTATATAGATGGGGGTTGAACATTTTGAATGTGAGCCTGAATCAGAAGGCTCCATGTTATGTGTTGAAACTTTTTGCAATAAGGGGATAAAAAATGAAACTTATAAACGCTGTAGTTAATCTTGATGAAATGCTGTGTGACCTAGTTGGCAAGTTCAAACGCGTGTTTCCTTCTGTGTTTCTACCTCTGTCAGCACAATCTGGCATTCTTGTGAGTTGCTTGAACATTGAAGTAGAAATTTCAGTCGCTAAGAGTGAGCTAGAAGGCATGACCAGTGTCGCTGAGGTAAGAGCATTCTTGAGACAGAGGATACTAGACAACATCGCTGGTACAATCAATCCTCTGTGTGATGAACTGGAGGGTAAATAATGGCCCGACCAACAACCAAAGCTGAGTACGTAAGGCGACTGAAAGTAATCTACGACAATTTTGACAACAAGGATCTAACGTGGGAGGAATTCAAAAACCAAATGTTAGAATTTGAAGACCCAAAAGCCGTCGCTCGCATGAGGGCTGAGCGACACGAAATGAGTAGAATCGTAGTGCCGCGTAAGAGGATTATAACATGACAAAGCAGAGAACGTTTATTGGTTCACATGAAGAACTGATGGACTGTATCTGTGACATTCAAGTGAGTAGAACCCTGTCGGCAGTGAGCCAAAGACGCAGGGAGAGAAAAGAAAAACAGAAACAAAACTTTAAAGCAAGGGAGATCCTAAATGCAGGGAGAAATGTATCTTAGCGATAATATCGGCAATAGGGTAGCACCTGATCCAGGTTCTGCTGTTCCAGTACCAGCAACTGGCCAAGTAGTAACTGTAACCACTGGCGGCGAAGACGATACGTTCACCGTTACAGCAGGAAGGTACTATCGCATGGTTGGTATTGGTACAGCCATATTAGTTAGCATCACCGGTGTAACTTCAACTGCTGCAAATGTGGAGTGGGTCTCACCATCCAATGTGCCCATCCTTGTATGGGTACCAGAAGGTGTAACCACCATTTATTGTGAGGGTGTTTCAAGTTCTACAGTCATTCGTCTGGTTGAAATAGCTTCTTGATTTGGAGGGATTGGTGAATAAGAAACTACTTATGGTTGTACTTCTGATAACAGTAGGATTTGTAATCGGGATATGCCCAATTACAAGTTTAGTTCGCACCGTTGAACTTGTGCAACCTTCTGCAATACAGACAGAGGTGGTAGAGACCGTAGAGATCGTAGAGATCGTAGAGATCGTAGAGATCGTAGAGGTGGTAGAGGTAGTAATCGACTTAGCTGATGTCGTAGAGCGTGTATATCCTTCTGTGGTACAGTTGGAGGTAATGGGGAGCAACGACTTTTTCGACAAGTGGTACGGGAGTGGCGTCATACTCAAGAACAACCTTGTCGTTACTGCTGCACACGTTGCAGAGGACGCTGAATCCATCACCATTCTGACTTCTTTATCAGCTAGATACGAGGCCGAGGTTGTGCATATAAGTGAACGCTATGATGTTGCGATTTTAAGAGTCAAGACCTCCGGGGATTTACCATTTTCTCGTTTGGGCAACTCTGATGATTTGAGATTGGGTGAACAGGTGTTTGCAATTGGCTCACCACTTCTTTATTTCAACTCGGTAACAGTTGGAGTGGTGTCCGGGATTGGAAGGGACATAGAATTTTTTGGTGAGAATTTGTTGGTTCAGACGGATGCTGCCATCAGTCCTGGTAGTTCTGGTGGTCCACTTTTTAACATGAAGGGCAGAGTGATCGCGATTACAGTTGGAATCCATACTGGTGGTAGTTGTGTTGGTTTCTGCGTGTTGTCCAACGATATACAGGAAGTCTTGACAGAGGCACTGGAACTAGAATGATTACGAAGATGAAAGAAGTACAGATAAGGAACGAGATCATAGAACTTATAGATTTGCTGAGTGGTTCTGAGCGTTCAACTAGTAAGTCCTGTAACCTCAGAGACCTGCTTGACTACCTTAGAATGGTGGCGAGGTACACCATGCTTGACCTCGAAGCCACACGACGTGAGTCGAAAGGAAGCAAGTAGATGGCAGCTAAAACTGGAAAGACCAAAGCTGGCAAAATTCTAACCAGGTATCTTGAAATCATAGCCGAAGAAAAAACGGAGATGATCCAGGGTGCTGACGGCGAGGACAAGCTGGTAACTAAAGCTGAGGCACTGGCTAGGATTATATGGCGACGAGCATTGGGATACACAGAACTAGACGTGAAATCCAACGTAGATATTGTTCATCAACCTGAGCAGAGTAAAATTGGTCTGATATTTGACAGGATAGAAGGCAAGGCACCAATGGCTGGTGAAGACACCAAGAATAAAATCACCGCTGCTCAACGAGTTACAGAACTTGGCAAGGATAGGATTTTCAAAGCTGGGGGCATGAAAGATTGACTACAGCAGTAGCTGACATCTTGAAACCTGTTTTGCAGACCCCTTTTCCTAGCAACAGACACTACTGGACATGTCCAAAGACTGGCTTAAAAGTTCCAAAACGTGTTGACGAGAACATAGAATGGCGTGCGAAACTTCTGGTGAATGCTGAGAATGACCCGATACTCCAGCGTGATTTGATGGCTGCGTGCAATGAGTCCTTGCTGTTCTGGATAAATGGTTTTGCGTGGACATTTCACCAATGGGACACAGATCCAGAAACTGGTGAACGCATAGATGCCGTAAGACCACACAGTCCTTTTATAACCTGGGAAATTCAAGACGATTTGTGTGATGACTTTGAGCTTCACCTAAAAACAAGTAAAGACATTCTTGTAGATAAATCACGTGAAATGGGTGCAAGTTGGCTGTGCGTTGATTTCATACATTGGGAGTGGCTGTTCGATAGCGATGCCCAGTTATTGGAAATGTCGCGTACTGAAGACTATGTGGACAAGCCTGGAAACATGAAAGCGTTATTTCAGAAGCATGACTACATAAATGGCTGGTTGCCTGAATGGATGTTGCCTCCTGACGTATTCCAGAATCAGAAAAACAGAACCAAGATGCACATGAAGAATGTTGTCAACGGTGCTTGCATAGATGGTGAATCTACAACTCAGCACGCCGGTTCTGGTGACAGACGGAAAATTGTTCTGCTTGATGAGTTCGCTAAAGTTGAAAAAGGTTCTCTGATGCGGTCAGCAACAAGGGATGTCGCACAAATGAGAATAATCAACTCGACCCCTGCTGGGCCAGGTACGGAATACAGTCGCTGGAAACTGGGTAAGCAGATTAAAGTTTTCATACTGCCTTTTTACGAGCACCCGGATAAGGGTAAGGGCAGATACATACGCAAGAAAGAAAATGGCGGGTATGAGATAAGGTCTCCATATCTGGACTACGAGGCCACAGTAAGGACTGTTAAGGAGATGGCCAGGGAAATTCTAAGGCAGGATGTGGAATCTGGTGATTCGTTTTTTACAGTCAACAATGTTGACACACACATCCGTTTATTTGCACGCGAAGCAAGAGAACGCTACCATGTCCATTTTATACCGAAGACTCCGAATGACCTTATAAATAATTTTATACGCGGGAGAGACCTAACCAAGGTTTCCATAAAGAAGGGCAAGAAGGGACCACTTAGAGTCTGGACCACACTGATAATGGGACGGCCAGATCAGTCGAAGACTTACATATTTGGCATTGATATTGGGAAGGGGCAGGGTGCTTCAAACTCTGTTGTCTCAATTAAGTGCAAAGAAACTGGTGAGAAAATTGCCGAGTGGCGAGACGCCAATACCCCGCCGTATGATATGGCACGGATTGTGGTTGCCCTCGCTATATGGTGCGGGGGCAGGAAACCTAGAAGTTTGCCATTCCTCAAGTGGGAGAAAAATGGACCTGGCTTAGAGTTTGGGAAGTTGGTTGTAAGGGAGTTCAGGTATCCTTATTTTTATGTGAATGTAATACCGGGCAAAACAGTTGACAAGAAGACCAAAAACTATGGTTGGCAAGCCAGCCGTGAAAGCAAGCATGAATTGTTGGCGGCTTATGATAGAGCCTTGGCTCATGGTGGTTTTATTAACCATTCTGAGTTTGGACTTGAAGAAATGAAAATGTATGTTTACTATGCTGATGGTGGAATTGGACCAGCATACTTGATAGAAGAAAATGCCTCTGCGAAGAAAACTCATGGTGACATAGTTATCGCAGACGCACTTACGATAGATGACAAGGAAACAGGCAGAGTTAAACATGAGGGGCCAAAAGCTCCACCTGGTTCTTGTGGTCATCGCAAGAATGAAGTTATGCGTAAAAATAAAGCCGCCAAGTCACGAAAGAATTGGCGACAGCCATTTGATATTGGGAGATAAACGTGCCAGAGGAAATTACAGCAGCTAAAGTGCAGATGACAGTGAAGCGTGGGTTCGAGCGTGTCAAACTCTACCGTCGTGCACGTGCAATGTTCATCAAAGAATACGTAGGCCAGTACTACAAGTCTACAAAAGGGCTTACTGGCGATGAACCGATTAATCTTATCTTCCAAACGATAAGAAGTTGGGTTCCGAATCTTGTTATGCAAAATCCAATGACTAAGGTGGCAACGAGATTTACGTCACAGAGACCTTACGCGGAATTACTCGGCCTTGCACTGAATCAGGTAGATGAAGACATAAAGTTGAAGCAAGTTTTGCGTGGTTGGGTGGTTGCAGCATTGTTTGGCCTCGGTATAATCAAGACCGGCATTGCTGCAAGTGGTGAGATGATACAGTTTGGTGACAAGAAGATCGACCCTGGTCAACTTTATGCAGAATTGGTGGACCTCGATGATTTTGTATTTGACCCAGCTTGTACATCACTTGATAAGTCAACTTTCCTGGGTAGCAGGATTCGTACTCCGCGACAGTTGCTGTTAGATACTGATGGTTACGACCACGACTTGGTTTTGAAGTTACCAAGGTCTAAGATGGGCATAAACACCAAAGTCGAGAACCTCACCAAACAGAACATAGCGATGATGGAAATGTACACGCTACAGGACTTCGTGGACGTTGTTGAACTGCACGTCCCGGATGCAAACGCACTCGTTACAATTTCTGATCCAGACCAGATTATCTTGCCGAATTACCTGCGTCTAACTGACTACAATGGTCCGAACAGTGGACCCTATAAGTTCCTATCGTTCACGCCACCGGTGCCAAACAATCCTTTGCCAGTTGCACCTGTTAGTATATGGTATGACCTTCACAAGATGGCAAACAGAACATTCCAAAAAGTAATGGATCAGGCTGACAGGCAGAAAGACCTTCTGCTGTACAATCCAGCAAATGCCGACGGTGCAGAAGATATAGTAGAGGCTAAAGATGGAGACGCATTAGCATCCTCTGATCCGGCATCGGCAAAAGTTGTTTCTTATGGTGGACAGAATCGCAGCAATGAAGTCATGCTGGGTCAGCTTCAGATGTGGTACAACTACATGGCTGGTAATCCTGATCAGATGGCTGGTAATATGACAGCCGGTACGAAGGGTTCTAAAGAGACTGCAACACGTTCATCTATAATGCAATCAAACGCGAATATATCTATTGAAGATGCACGCGATATTTTGTACGATGGCGTGGCAGAGGTAAACAGGGACTTGGCGTGGTATTTGCATACTGATCCTTTAATAAATATACCACTGACGAAGCGTAAGTCAGGCGGTGAGCAGATACAATTGTTCCTAACGCCTGAACAGAGAACTGGTGATTTCCTCAAGTTTGTGTTTACAATAGTGCGAAGGTCTATGTCAAAACTGGATCCAACCATTAGATCAAAACGCATGATGGAGTTTGCTACCAACATTGTTCCAGGTATTATGAATGCGGCTATGGTGGCGATGCAGATGGGTCAACGTTTTAATGTTCAGAGAGCGTTGACTGATGTAGCTATTGAACTTGGCATATTGGAAGATGTTATGGATTGGTTTGACGATCCTGAGTTTGAACAGAAAATGCAGATCATGCAAGCTATGGGTCCACAGAATGCTGGGAAAGCACAGGGACCGGGTTCTTCAAAACCGGATCAAGCGAACCCACTTGCACGACCTATCGCGTCACCGCAACAGGAGTTCAATAGTAATGCCCAGGCGGGTGCCGCTGAGAGTCAATCGGCTAATCAAGGAGCGTATTAATATGGCCAAAGCAAAAAGACCAGACAAGGAAAGACTTAAAGAACTTTTGAGGAAAGGCATGTCACCATTAGGACCACCTAAGAAGAAAGCCATGCCGAAAAAGAAGAAGAAAAAATTAAGTTGGGTTGACAAACTGAAGGCAAAAGTTAAAGAGCACTTCGCTAGGGAACGAAGGTCACGCCAGAATGTGCGGGATGCGGCTATAGCTAGAAGTCTCAGGGTAGGTGGAGCTACGGATGAGGACATAAAGAAGCTAGGCTACGGGAAGGAGAAATAGTATGCCAACGTATACTTTCAGATGTAGTGGATGTGGTAATGTTGATGAACTTCTTCTTCACATGATTGAGAGTGATGACCACCAGACATGCAAATTGTGTGGATTTTCTATGAACCGCGACTATCAGGCAGATTCAATCAACGTCGGCAACAAGGATTACGCCAAGCCGATTCATTCTGACTCATTGGCCATGAGTCCAGACCAAGTGTCTGAACATCAGAAATTATTTCCTGATGTCAAGATAGACTCAGAGTGTCGTCCTGTTTTTGAGAATTTCAAGCAGCATGACGGGTATTTGGAGAAAACAGGCTTCGTCAAGCACAGACAGAAAATACGCAAAAAAGGAAGAAAACTATGAGATACCGGAAACTAGAAGGTTACAAGTATGACTTGGTGGAACCAGTTCGCTATCCTGTGAACATACCAACACGCAGTCAAGATAGGGAGAACGCCTACGTTGGAGTTTACAATGGTGTGTTGGTAATAGAAAAGCATTATGCCTGGGACGGTCCATCTGGACCAACGATTGATACGCCGTCGTTTATGCGTGGTTCACTTGTGCATGATGCCCTGTATCAGTTGATGCGAGAGGGTCTTATTGACAGACGGTATAGGAAGTATGCTGATGAACTTCTTAGGAAGATATGCTTGGAAGATGGGATGAATAAATTCAGGGCGTGGTATGTCTATCGTGCTGTTAGAATATTCGGTAGGTGGACATGTACTCCGCGTAAAAACCCACGTGGGAAAATAGTTGAAATTTAAAGGGGATGAAACAATGGAAGCAAAAATGAGTTTTGGCAAAGCAATCAAGGAAATGCAAAATGGTGAAGCAGTAAGGTTGCCTCAGTGGTCTGAGGAAGTAAAGATTCAGATACAGAATCCTGATGAGGATTCTAAGATGACGGCACCTTATTTCTATGTAACCAGCCGATTCGGTATGGTTCCGTGGATACCCACGATGATAGAAATGTTGTCTATCGAGTGGCAAATAGCAGTATAATTTAAAGGGGATAACTAAAATGGCAGAAAAAACAAATGAACAAATCGCTATTGAGAATGAAGCAGCCGCTGAAACTACGGCAGAGGCAGAAACAGTAGCCGCTGAAGCAGAAGCAGAAGCAGCAGCAGTAGAAGAAAGAACCGAAGAAAATCTCAAAAAAGTTTTTATAACTCACGAACCGCTGGATAAACCGGCAGAGTCAGATTCAGAAACAGATGAACCTTCCCCGGAGGAAGAAAAAACTTCGGCAGAGTCAGATGTGAGTGAAGCTGGTCCTACCCCGGCAGAAGCAGTGGAAGAAAAGAAGATACTAGCTGAACAAGCAGCCGAAAAAGCGGCTGAAGAAGCAGCCGTCGCAGGTGAGGAAGCGACTGCGGTTACGGATGAGAAAAGTAAAGCCACGGATGAGGAAGCAGGTAAGGCTAAAGAGCAGGAAGATGTTCCGCAACTTTCTGAAGCCTATTGCCGTGCGGCTATCCATAGGGGTTGGAAAGACGAGGAAATTAAAGAGTTCTTCGTGGCTAATCCCGAATTGGCAACCAAAACTTTTGCCAACATCTATGAAGACGTAAACAGGTCTTCCAGAGAATATGCGAAGTTCGGACAGGCTAGTATAGAAGCAGCCGCCAAACTCGCTGAGAAACCTGAACCTGGCGAGCAGACAACTAGCGAGTACAAGAGTGCTGTAGACATCGAGAAACTCCGCAAGGATAACCCAGGAGACCCAATGGTTGACCTGATTGAAGCACAGGACGCCCAGAATAAGTTGATGTTCGAGAAACTAAACACCTTGGAGGCTCCTGCACCAGCGAGTGCAGACGTACGGACTGGTACTTCGACAGCAACAGAGCAGCGTGCTGCCAACCAGGAAGTAGCATTGATACAGCAGCAGATTGATGGATTCTTCAACAGTGAAGAAACCAAACCATACGCTGAATTTTACGGCGTGGTTTCAAAAGATGCTGCCGACTGGGGTAAACTCACACCAGGCGAGAGGGCCAATAGATGGGCGGTAATCGACATGATGGATCAGATGATTGCTGGTGCTGAAAGTTTTGGACAAGTGATGGAGATAGATGAGGCGATGCGTCGAGCACATTTAAGCGTGTCTGAACCTCTAAGAGAGAAAGTAATCCGCGAAGGTATCATGGGCAAGGTTGAGAAGCGCAGTCACGCGATGACGCTAAAGCCATCCAGTACTGCTAAATCTGATACGGCCACTGCTCCACGAACACAAGAAGAATTGGTGGAGGTTACGGGTAAAAGGTTGAGTAAACTTTTCCATTGATGCCTGAGCTTTAACAACGGAAGGAAAATTAAAAAATGGGTATTAAAAACAAGGATCTTGCTGATCTTATTGCAATAACTCTTAATGACCTGCCAAAGCAGGAATTTGAAGTTGCGTGGGATGACCAGGATTATGAGTGGTGTAGAATTTATCAGACTGAGCGTATGGAGATAGATGGCGGTCCAGAGATTGAGCGTAAGGTTATGCTTGACCATACTGGGAATGCCAGGTATCGTAGCATGTTCGATACTGATGAGCCAACCGTTGGCGACGTGATGCACACTATCAAGGTGCCTTGGGTGCAGGTTGGAACAAACTATTCTTGGGACCGCTTGGAGATCATGCGTAACCAGAACTCGGCAAAAGGATTCATCAAGCTTATGGCAGTTCGCAGGGTTGACGCCCTTTGGTCGATTGCTCAGTTGATTGAAGAAAAAGCTTGGAAGACTCCTGACAGTTCTTCTGACGTGTTGCATCCATACGGTGTTCCGTACTACTTGACACACTTTACAGACACAAGTGGCACGGTTAACACTAGTTCTGGTTTCAATGGTGTGGCTGCTAAGTTTCAGGACGGCACGTTTGAAGGTACAATCGCTGGCATAAGTGCTGTGAACGAAGCCAAATGGCGTAACTATTGTGCACTGTATACCAGTGTCAACAATGCTATGCTTAAAGCTTTTCGTACTGCGTTTGTTTCCACAAGATTCAAACCACCGCTATTCGTGAATGATCCGGCTTCAAAGCGTAACGCACAGAAGCGTGTGTATGCTAGTCTTGACATCGTTACTGATCTCATGGACCTTGCAGACCAGAAGGATGATCGCCATAGTGGCAAAGATGTACTGTCGAACTTGAAGGTAGACGATGGTGGTCTCTGTTATGTCAACAGACTCCCTGTTATCTACATTCCTGAGCTTGATGGCGTAGATTACACACCGATATACTGCATTGATTTTGCTAAATTTATTCCTTACGTCCAGGATGGTTACTGGATGGAGGAAGGTGAGCCTATGACCGATAGAGGTCAGCATACGACCTTTACCGTGTTCCTTGATGGTTCACACAATAACCTGTGTCTCAACAGGCGTACTTGTGGCTTCGTGTTGCACAAAGCTGCGTAACCAAGACTTAATCCTAGAAAGGAAAAATAAAAAATGGCAAAAGGAAAAGCTAAAGTTAATTACCCGCATCGTGCGGGTTTAGTAGGTCACAGTACGGCACCTGATTGGGGTTATATTTATGAGGCTTCTCTGGAGAAAAGCGACAAGTGGAACATCGGCGATCACGTTGTACTTCCTGATGGCCGCGAGTTTGTGTATTCTAAGTCAATTGGGGCTTGTGTATCCGGTCAAGGTTGCGAGTTTACAGCTACAGGTGCCATCTATGGGTACCCTATCGCCACTTATGCTAAAGGTGTAAGTGTGGTTACAATAGCTGATTCAGGCAGCACTACTCTTTTGACACATGCTGCAGCATTTGCTAAAGATGTTTTTCGTGGTGGATATTATCTGTCGCATGACCATCCAGTCGGAGATTCTGATGCACAAGTGAGAGGAATTATCGGGAATGACTATTCAGCCATAAACGGTGTTCTTAAACTGTATCTGGACGGCCCGTTACACAAAGCTGTGTCTACTGATGAATTCACTGAGATATTCGAGAACCCGTATGCAGCTATACGTACCAGTACTTCTTCTTCACTCGCAAACGCAGGTGTTCCTGCGGTTGAAGTTGCTGCGACCCTTACATATTTCTGGGTCCAGATTTCTGGTCCGTGCTTCATAGCACCACAGTCTACTGTTATCGACAACCAGGTTGGCTGTTTTTGGAGAAACGATGGTAGTCTTCAAGATGCGGCAACGGCATACGATGTGAACACTGGCACTGGAGCCATTGGCTCACAGTATGCAGGTCACAGGTTATTGGGTGACTATGCCGGTTATGGCCCGTTGTTCATGCTCAGAGGCTAAGTTTAATTTTAATCGTTGTCCTAGGGAGTATATATACTCCCTAGGATGACTTTTTGCAAGGGAAAAAATATGAATCTAAATCAAGCTAGAAGTATAGTTGCCAACTCACAGTACGTCGCAGCCCAAAAAGTGATTGCAGATTTTGAAGCTGCTGAGGCTGCTAAGGTTGAGGCTGAAGCACCAGTCGAGGAAACAAAAGAGGATGCACCTGTAGAGGATACGGAGAAATCTGAAGATGTCTGATCTTGAATTAGTAGAATTTGTAGTTGAGCCAAAACACTTAACCTTCAAAACTCAAGTTAACGGTGATTCGTTGGTTATGAGTGGACTTGTACTTTCTGCTGATCAAGCTGCATCCTTGGCTTACATGATTAACAATAAACGCGACCTAAAAGTGGAGATTAAAACTAATTTATAAGCCTGACCCTGGCCCTCCGGTTCGAGACATGGGGGGCCAGATAGGGCTTTAACCTCATGTCTTGAGAAAGGAGACAATTATGACAATACAGCAAGCGATAAAAAACATCGACGTCGTGGTGGCTAATACTGCGATGAAGCGTGAAGAACATGGTGCGTTGATAGAGAGTGTTACACTCGTTACACAACGCTGCAATTTGGCAGATAAGCTGGAGAAAGAAATAATTGAGATAAACAAAGCTCTGTCAAAATCAGAAAAAGCTAAACACAAACTAGAAAAGTCTAGGAAGAAAAAAAGATGAGCGAACCGACAGGAAGTTTGACGTTTGAAAGCCTGATTATCCGCATAGCTGAGGAAGCTGGAGTAGCTTTTTACGGTTCTTCTGGACAGGAACGACCTCAAGTTCCGATAGATGCACACAATCTCTATAAGTGCAAAAAAGTTGTACTGGATGGAATCAGAATGTTCATCTCGGACGCACCGGAAACTGGGTGGAGGTGGATGCGTAGACTGGCTTCAGTAACTATGACAGCTACACGCATCACTGGCACAGTTGATAGCGTGAGTGGAACAGCCCCTGGAACCTACACGCTGGTGGATGCTGACCTGGAAAAAGTGCTGGACAGTGACGGCAATCCGTTATATGTAGACAACTATTTTAAAGGCTGGTTTGTTTACATCCTGACTGGAACTGGTATTGGACGTTATGCAGTGGTAACTGGTTATGCCGAAAGTGGTGGTGTTATCACTGTAGCTGATTGGTTAGACTCCAACGGAAACGCGATTGCCAATACTGGTGGTGCGGTTCCAGTAGCTACTGACACGTTTGCAATCACACCCGTGGAAACAGTAGGGGGAGACATATCCAGATACCCGCTGCCAGAGAATTTCGGTGGTGACGCTGCTGGTAGAATAGAATACGCTAGCAGCACTAATCATGCCAGTATTATAGAATGGCGTGATGAAGCACTAATAAGAGCCAAGCGTGCTGTAACTGTTATAACCGGCTACCCGCGATACGCGGCTTTGAGACCGCTGGAACCAGTAACTAGTTCTTTCAGTGCCAAGCGGAGATTTGAGATTTTACTCGACCCTCAACCAGTTACTGATGACACTGTAGAGTTCCCGTACACATTGCATTTCAATGAGTTACAGCTTGAAGCTGGTGATGCTAGTTCTGTTAGTGGTACCACTGGTTTGCTAGACTCTGCTCTGGACGGTCTCTACCCGGATGACTATTTTAATGGCTGGAAAATCAAGATAGTAAGTGGAACTGGCAAGAACAGTTACGCGATTGTTGACGACTATACAGGTGGTACAGCACAATTTGATGTGCTAGACTGGTTGTTCATTAGCGGAGCTGCCGGAGGTACAGACCCAGCAGCTAATAGTGTTTACGTAGTTGAGCCAGCAAACAATTTACATCCAGCGGGTTACAGATTTGATGAGATTATCCTGGCAGCTTGTATGTCGAAAGCCGAGCAGGAATTTGAAGACATAGCTGCGAATTATGTAGAGCAGTATCACAAGAAATCTCTGGCTGAGGCTAAGAAGATAGATGCCAGAAGTGCTCCCAGACAACTGGGATCAATGAACCGGGGAGAACGCTACGTTCGCGAACGCACGTGGCTTGATGTAACTTATGACTAAAAAGTAAAAAAGGGAGAAACAAAGATGAGCATGGACCAAAGAAAATGGCAAAGAGATGAATGGAAGGGTGAGCTACCCATCCTGTATAAAAAGTTGACAATAACAGACGCAGAACTCAAACTGCTGGTAAGTGCACCAAAAGAACTAGTGCCAAAACCCGGAGCAGGTAAATATGTTGAAGTTGTAAGTCTTGACCTTATTCTACGTGCTGGAACTGAAGTTTTGACCGAGAGTGACGATGATTTGGTGGTTGGCTATAATGACGGTACCGTGGCAATAGGTGAAGTTATTGAAATGACCACTTTTCTCACCTCAGCAACAGACGCCATTACCCATTGGTTTGGTAAAAAAGATGATCTAATTGCTGATATATCAACCATAGTCAATCAAAATGTTGCTCTTTTAAATGACAGTAGTAACTTTGCTGGTTGTGCAAGCGGAGACTCTGCGTTGTTAGTTACGATTGCTTACAGGATACAAGATACAGATCTTTAAGTTATCCCCGCGTACGTGTTTTTGCATAGCTGTAGCCGGGGGTAACAACTCTCGGCTACAGTATTTAATATCAGACTGAAAGGAATCGTTATGCAGATACCATTCCCTTACAGGGGTGAGGACAAAGGCCGTGCTGCACACCAGCAACCTCCGGGTACTTCTCCAGACATGAACAATGTACGTCTGTACGATACTCTTGATACAAGAGCACGCGGAGGTCAGAGACCTGGGTTGGACAAATGGGGTGCTGGTACTCAGATAGGTGGCTCGGAGCAACCCGTAGTGGCAATGTGTACAGTGAGTACGGTGGCATAATATGTCAGCATTAAAAGATTCTGATACAGGGACGCATGTATACATTGGGCCGATGGGTACCGTTACGCTGTCGGACACTCATTGGTTCATCAACTTCGTAGCTTCTGAAGCCTACAGTGCTGCTAGCGTTGTGTTGTACGGCTATCGTGTGGGCACCTTCACTAATGTACAAGTTACACTGCGTGCAGTAGATGGTAATCATGCACCGGCTGCTGTACTCGCTACCAGTGACGTAATATCAGGGGCCAGCATAACCACTAATACTGATGGCGAGGAAGTTACTTTTACATTTGCTGCGGAATACGAAGTCACCCAAGGCGTAGAGTATGCCATAGTGTGTGAAATTACGGGGGCTTCAGCTTTCAATGGCTTTGGCTGGTTTGGCGACAATGGCCAGGGTCTTTACCGTGGGTACTACGAAGACATAGCAAACCCAGGCAATTGGAAAGTGTTTCCTAATTTGTCGCTGTGGTACCAGGTATGGAGTGGAGCCTTACCGTCCAAGCCAACCAGCCCTACACCAACAGACACTGATACGGGTATAGCACTTAATGAATCAGAATTAAGTTGGACGGCGGGAGCGAATACTGACACGTTTAATGTTTACTTTGGAGAGTCAGGCAGTGAAGTACTCGTTGCAGAGGGCCAAGATGTTTCCGATGAAAACTGGGCCATACCACTTGGTTCGTTGGTTTACGGAACCACTTACGGGTGGAGGATAGACGCGGTTAATATTAATGGCACCACCACAGGAGACACGTGGACATTTACCACTTTAACATTTGCTCCACCTGTTCCATCGGGTAAAAATGGTATGGCAATAATTAAAAGGCTAGTAGCGGCAGCGAATAATAAATTCTGGTATGAGGATGTGTAAATAATGGCTTGGTCTGATGCAACAATTTTTGATGCTGGTTCTGTTGCCTTCTATTGGCTAAGGTGTACTACGCTAGCCAATGGTATTTTTGTGGTAACGTGGGAAGAAACTGTAGGCACTGATGATGGTAAATTTGCCATATATGACACGGACGGTGCCGAGGTAAAAGCCCCAACACAGTTTCACGCCAACGCCACCAACTATATTGACGTTGCTGCCTTGTCAAATGGAAACTTTTTTATCATCTATAGTGACGATGCAGATAGCGATAGGGGCAAGTTCGTAATCTATGACAGTACTGGGACCATTGTAAAATCAGAAACTCAGTTTGAAGCACACGACACCGCTTACATAGAAGCAGTAACTGTTGCCGGTGATAAAGTACTTGTGTTGTACAGGCACAATAACGCGGACACTTATTTTGTTATTTTTAATGCAGACGGCACTGAAGACACTGGTCCTACACAAATAGCTGGCATAGACGCAACGCATAAAAAAGGTATACTGCTAGATAATGGTAATGTTCTTTTTACCTTTGTTGACGCAGACACATCCAATCATCTATATTACACGATTAGAACTGCTGCCGGTGCTGAGGTGGTAGCCCCTGCGTTACTCAAAGCTACAGCCAATTATAACTATCAAAATTTGGCTATCTTGAGTGACAGTAACGTGTTCATGGTCTACGGTGACGCTTCTACAAGTTGCTCGTATCAGATAAGACAGCAGGATGGAACGCCTGAAAAAGCAGAAGCAGTTATTACTGCCAATACTGCTACATCACCGATATGTGGTAAAACTGATGATGACAGAGTTTTCGTAGCTTTTTACCAGTCTACTGCTCCTGCCGGTGGTTATAGTATGCTGTTTACAGAGGCTGGTGCAATTGACACAGCCGCTGCTCTGTTTAACTCCAGCACTACTTGGATGATGGATTCGACAGTATCAGGTGAGTATCATTTTATTCCGTACATAGGTGCAGGTAGTGATGGTGTTTTTAGAACCTACACTACTGCTGATGCACCGTCTATACCGAGTGACCAAGTGGCCATTCGTAGGTTAGTTGCAGTTGGTAATGATAAAGTTTATTATGAGGATGTATAATGGCAGCGGGAACAATGGTAGAACTCGATACGAGTAGCGGAGCTATAGACACTTCTGATCAGCTTAATATGTTTGAAGCCTATCAGAAGGTTTTTATAGTCAACGGGTCTAATCTCAAAGTAGCAGATTTTGTCAACACAAAAATTGTTGACGGTAGTAGCTTTACCAACACACCAGCCAAAGGTGACTTGGTTTACCAGAATGGAACAGATGCGGCGGTTATGGTTGTGGATTATGTTAGCACTACAGGTGATGACGCGATGTATGGTTACGTAATCTCTGGAACATTTCAAGTTACTACAGCAATTACGACTGCTGTTAGCGGTGGTGGCGACGTCATATTTCCTTCACCTGCTGCTCCAGTATCGAATCCTCACTGGTATGACTGGACTGTCTACAACGAGGATACTGACACCTATGGAACCATGCCAAACAAGGCTTATCTTGGTTGCTTGTATCGTGGCCGTTGCGTGCTCAGTGGAGATCCAGAGTTTCCTTATCAGTGGTATATGTCAAGACAGGCCAATCCATGGGACTTTGCTTACGTTGCCAATGACGCACAGACACCAGTTGCCGGTGGTAATTCGGACGCCGGAGAATTGGGTGACATTATACGTGCCCTGATTCCTTATAAGGATGATTATTTGATATTTGGCTGTGCTACCTCTATATGGTATCTTGCTGGAGACCCGGCAGAGGGTGGCTCACTGAATGAACTTGACTTAACAGTTGGTATGTTTGGAGCCAATAGCTGGTGCTTTGACGGCACTGGAACGTTATATTTTTGGGGAACTAATGGCTTGTACTCTACTACGATTCCAGGAACTCCAAAATGTATATCACAATTCAGTCTACCAGGTCTGGCTGACGATCTAGTTGGCGGTACGGGTGCTAATCCATCTACACATCGCATAACTATGGCATACGACAGGTCACGGTCTGGACTGTTGATAAGCATAACTTTACTGGCAGACGGCACCAATTCAAATTATTTCTATGACTTACGTACTATTGACGAGAGTGGAGTTGGTGGCTTTTTCCCGGAATCCTATCCTGAAGAATGCGGACCATATTCTCTTTTCTATTATGCAGCAAACAGTACTGCGTACAGAGACCTGCTGGTAGGATGTAGAGATGGGTACATCAGGAAATTTGCTGACAGTGCGAAAGATGATGACATAGGTGATGCAGATGAGACCATTGAAAGTTATGTTACGTTTGGCCCGATTCCTTCCAGTAGGGACCCATTCAAAAAAGGTAAGCTGACAAAACTTGAATGCGTCAGTGCGGGTGGCATACCCAATGGTAGCAATACAGACTCAGATGCAGTGTCCTATGAAGTCTACGCCGATAACTCAGCAGAAGGTGTAATAGAGAAACTGTCTGCTGGCACCAATCCAAACATTGCTGGTGTTTTGAAAGTTCCGGGGAGACAACGCGGCGGGAGTGTGCGGAAAAAAGTTCAGGCTGCTTTTTTTGGTATAAATTTATTTAACAATACAGGAACCCAAACATGGGGTTTTGAACAATTACTGATTAATTTAAGAGACTCTGGGAGAATTAAATAATGGTTACAAGTTATTATGAACGTGGTGCTACTGGTGTTGGGGGAACCAATCAACAGATTGCCGCAGCAAACAGAGCAAACCTAAGATACGCCGCTTCACGCAGATATGCTACTCCATCAGCTAAAGCAGGTCCATCTATGCCAGCAGCATCTAGTGAATTGTGGAAACAGGCTATTGCTCATTATGCACCTGGTGGTGGATATGGCAAAGGTGTCGAGGCTGGACTAGAGCGTGGAAGAACAAAAGCACTCGCCAGTGGTACACAGAGTCTAGTTAGTGCGGGGCTTTATGGCACCACCACAACTGCTGGCCTTGGCAAAAAGTACGAGGAAGAAGTGGCTATGCCAGCACGTGCGAGAGTAGAGAGTACAAGAGCACAGGCCATTGCTAATCTCAAAGTTGGATACGCTGGTGCGATGCAAAGTGGCTACGAATCAGCAGCAGATAGGTCATTGAGAATGAATATGGCGAGTATGCAAAATGTTGGACAGGTCTACGACCAGATGCCGTCTAGTGAACGCATAGGTCCGGGTGAACTAGCCATGCAAGAGACAATGGCTAGAACACGTACACATGAGGGCCAAGTCCCCAGTCCGTTTGGAACAGATCGACGCGGTGGCTACAGTCCACCTGTACGCGGGTGGGGTGGTGGAGCTATATCTCCGCAACCAGGAATGGCTAGTAGGTACGCTTAGGATTTTTGAATGGCAGTTTTAATACCAAGTCCGAAAGATGGTGACTGGACCAGTTTAAGGTCGGCCATACGTAAGTTGGCTTCTCTTAAACTTGGCACTGATAGTAAACCTACATTCGCCGGGCTTACACTCACAGATGAATTTTCCCTATCTTATTTGACAGAAGGCTCTATTCTGTTCGCAGGTCCGGGTGGTTTGATTTCTCAGGACAATACAAATTTCTCTTGGGACAATGCCACTGATACTCTGACCATAGCAGACATTATAGATAGTGGACTGACTGCCAGCAAGGGTGTTTACACAGACGGCTCTAAGCAGTTGACATCCACTGCACCTGCAAGCGGTATCTTGGGCCACTGGAGCAGGACAGGCACTGTACTGAGCCCTGCAATATCAGGGGATGACTTGACTTTAACTGGCGTTGTGAAGTTTGATGACGACGCTGGCACGATAGGTTCTAATACGATAAATGATTTGCTTACATTCGGCGCTGCCGGATTAACAATCAACGGTACGCTAGGAGCAGGAGCAACGACTCTGTCCGGCAACCTTGATATGGGCAATAATAGCATAACTAATATCAACAATTTACTGCTCAATTCTGGTGCTTATATCGACTTTGGCGATGAGGATGTTGCTCTGACTCATTCAGCAAATCTATTAACTCTTACTGGCGGCAATTTGTTATTAAGTGGCAAATTGGCCTTTAGCGAGTCGGCATTGGATGAGTATATACTCGGTGCTGATGGTTCTATGTCGTATATTACAACCGGAACGCATTATTTTATTGCAGGCGGTGGGGGTGCACAGATACAAATATCTGATGGTGTCTTTAGAGCAGGAGATGACTCCGACGTAGACTTAGGCACAACCACTGTAAGGTTCAAAAACGGATTCATAGATACTCTTACAGTAACAGACACTGTAGATATTGGTGGTGCTCTCGCCTGTGGTGCTATAACAACTTCCGGCGATATAACAATTTTTAATGCCTCTCCTATTCTTATTTTTAAAGACAGCACCAGTGCTGGAAGTGTTGCAAGGGGTATTATAGAGTGGCGTGATTTAAACC